>Ga0272442_10000107_pt1 | contig 135021 bp, 115 predicted proteins | sample SSMForm2O_FD_200262 | JGI IMG/M metagenome (GOLD analysis project Ga0272442, IMG submission 200262) | Marine sediment archaeal communities from Little Sippewissett salt marsh, Falmouth, MA, United States - SSM-Form-2O | ecosystem: Environmental > Aquatic > Marine > Wetlands > Sediment ... | reverse complement strand
ACCGCTACGGCTCAAAAGCATCGTCATCGCCGCCGTCAGTGTCGTCTTTCCATGATCAACATGACCGATCGTGCCGACATTTACATGCGGCTTCGTCCGTACAAATTTCTCTTTCGCCATAAAGAAAAATTCCTCCCCGAAACTTTTCCTTTTCTTGTTTCCTTTATAAAAGCCCAAGACCGGATTTGAACCGGTGACCTCATCCTTACCAAGGATGTGCTCTACCTACTGAGCTACTTGGGCTTATATAATTATCCACACCAAATAGGCATACCTCGCCATTTAGGCGAGCCTTCAATATATCAAGCCGAATATGCTTGTCAAGAGTATTTTTATAAGAAAGCCCCATTTTTTTGCCTATAGGTATTGTCTTCCTCCCATACAAAATCGCCGGGATATCTTTCTATACATCGGTTTTACCCGTCCGGACTTTATCCCGGTGTCCAAAACTAATACAATATTTTTTTCAAGGGGTTCCCAACCGGGGTGCGGTGCGACATTTTGTCCGGTTTCGGCACATAAAAAAAGCGGGAGACGAGGCTCGAACTCGCGACCAACAGCTTGGAAGGCTGTGACTCTACCAGCTGAGTTACTCCCGCTTATTGAAGCATTCCAATATTATACGAATCGGAGCGATTTTGCAAGCGTTATCTTGCATCAAATCAACCTCCGACGCCAGCCCCCACTTGCACCAGCGATCCCAGGGCGGTAAAGGCGACATGCAGGATCGACAACAGACCAACTGACAGCACGGCAATGGTATATCCCTTCCCCCGGGTAAAGCCGTAGACAGTAGAAAAGCCGATACCGGCGACGATAATCTCCCAGATATAAAAGATGCCCACTTTTGACAGGGCGGCGTAGGCAACGCTTTTATACGACAAATCCGGGAAAAAGGCCGCCAGCGAATATGACACCATCATGCTGTCTTTGGCCAATACCAGCGGCAGGGTCGCCAGCATCCCTACAATATATATAATGTTTCCATAGAGGGCGACGGACAATACCTGTTTGAAGGTAGCTTTGCCGCCAAAGATGAAATTACCCCAGAAAATCGCGATAATCGCCGTTATCAGTGGAATAAAGCCGACGGTAAGCGCGCCGAAAAAGAACGTTGACCCTTCCATTACACCTTCGGGAATCATTTCGGGATCAAAACCGGGATTGGTATTGGCAACCTCGGCAAGTTGCAAAGCGACCATTTTATCCAATACCAGCATGAGATAGACACAAAACAGCAGAATGGCCGCCAGCCACGCGATCAAAACTCGCGGATGATCTTTCAGTTTATTAAACAGCTCGACGGGATTGGACAGGACCAGCCACAGTCCTTTCCATGACAAGCCCGCTTCCGGCCGGTCAATGGCGGTCGGTTCAAAATGCATCTCATCGGACATGGTAACCTCCCTGCAATTATATCACATTACTACAGTATGTGTTGTTTTAAATGGTAAGGCAATACTAATGATAATACCGCCCGAGCACATGATATATTCAAGGGAGTTTATCGTCAGTCCTGACTATCGTCGGGCTTCATCAGGATATCATGTTTCTTATAATCGACGACCGGTTGTTTGCCCCAATGCAGTTTTTCACGAAGAATGTTATAAAATTTGTTTTCGGCGAACTTAATAAATTTCATGGTGTGCTCGGCGCGCTTAATCCGAACCGATCCTCGCGGTGAAAACCTGGTTGCGACCTGTCCGTCAATAGTCAGCAGGGCCTCGCCGTGTTCGGAGCGGATACGAACTTCCAGTTCGAAGTCGGGCGGAAACACCAGTGGTCTTGAGGTCAGTGAGAAGGGTGAAATCGGGGAGGTAATGATAGCCTGCATGGTGGGATTCAGGATCGGTCCCCCGACGGCCAGCGAATAGGCGGTGGACCCGGTCGGGGTGGAGATAATCAATCCGTCGGCGGTATAGGAGCAAATGTATTCCCCGTTAGCATAAATGCTGATATTAATAACGCGGGCAACGCCGCCCTTGTCGATCACGATATCGTTGAGGGCAAACGGAAACCGAAGGGTTTTCCCGTTTACCAATTCCGCTTCGAGCACCAGCCGTTCTTCGATTTGATAGTCATTTGCCGCCACCTGTTCCAGGGCATAGATCAGATGCTCGGGCGTATGCTGGGTGAGAAATCCCAGCGAACCGAGATTTATACCAAGCACGGGCCGGGGATTACGTCCGAGTGCGCGCACCGAAGACAACATGGTGCCATCCCCCCCCAGCGCCACCATGATATCAATGCGTTTCCACAACTGATCAGGCGGAGAGAAGGTTATGTCCCCTTCGCATTTGGACTTCAATTCATCGGACAGGATTGCCTGATGCTTGTGTTTGTGGCACCAGTCCAGGGCCGCCCTGACGGCCTGCAGGGCATCGGGCCGGGCCAGATTTGCAATAATTCCAAAACGCATAATTAATCGTTCAAGGCCTGTTTTCGTGAAGGCGATTTGGTGTCAACCGATGCGATCTGGGGTTTGTTCTTCGCCGTCTTTCGAAACGTGACCCGTTGCAGGAAACCGCGTTTGGTCCCCAGCAATTTTCGAAGATGTCTGGTAATGGAGGTCGGGGTCAGGCCGATCTGCTCCAGAAGCGTGTTCCGATTTCCATGCGGGATGAATTTATCCGGGATGGCAAAGGACTCAAATTCGCCCTTATAGCCGTGTGCACTCAGGAAGTTGCCCACCTGCTGTCCCATCCCTCCGATAAAACTGTTTTCTTCAAGCGTAATCACATGGCGATAATGCAGACATGATTCCAGCATGTCTTGATCAAGCGGCTTGATAAACCGGGCATTGATAACTGTCATGGGATACTCCCCTTCCATCTCATCGGCAACCGCCAGCGCGGTTTCGACCATGGTCCCGGATGCAATGAGGGCGGTATCTCCTCCCTCGCGCAGGGTCTCCCAGCTTCCCCAGGCAAGCGGTTCCAGTTGATTGGTCATTTCACGGGGGATGGTGGCGCGGGGGTAGCGGATGGCGCACGGTCCGTCCAGTTCGCGCGCAACCGTCAGGTGCAACATGGACCGAAACTCATCGCCATCCTTCGGCGCCATGATGGTCATATTGGGAACCGCTGACAAATACGACAGGTCAAAGGCTCCATGATGAGTCGGCCCGTCCTCGCCGACCAGTCCAGCCCGGTCGATGCAAAACACGACCGGCAGTTTCTGGAGGGCGGTATCGTGAATAATCTGGTCGTAGGCGCGCTGGAGGAAGGTCGAGTAGATGGCGACAAAGGGTCGCAATCCTCCGGCCGCCATGCCGGCGGCAAAGCACCCGGCATGTCCTTCGGCAATGCCGACGTCGAAAAAGCGGTGCGGATATTTTTCCGCGTATTCATTCAGCCCCACTCCTGAGGTCATGGCGGCGGTCAGCGCGACAACGCGCTGGTCCTTTTGCGCCAGCTCCATCATGATCCGACCGAAAAGCTTGGTGTAGGCCGGCAATCCGGTTTTGGCATTGGCCTGGCCGGTAATTTTGTCAAAGGCCCCGATCCCGTGAAATTTGGTGGCATCGGATTCCGCAGGTTTATAGCCCTTGCCCTTGGTGGTCATGACGTGCAACAAAAGCGGTCCGCCGAGATCCTTGATCCGGTTAAGGGTTTTGGTCAACAGCGAAATATTATGTCCGTCAATCGGCCCGAAATAACGGAACCCGAGTTTGTCGAACAGGTACCCGGGGACAAACAACCCCTTGATGGAGTCCTCGATATCCGAAACCATTGCCCGGATTTTGTCGCGGCGTTTGAAGCGCCCGGTCAGGTCCCAGATTTCATCGCGTAATTTATTGAAGCGCTGGTCGGCAAGAATGTTGGTCAGGTACTTGGCCATGGCACCGACGTTTTTCGAAATCGACATTTCATTGTCATTCACGATTACCAGCAAATCCTTGCGCAGGGCTCCGGCATTGTTGAGACCCTCATAGGCCAGTCCGCCGGACAGTGCCCCGTCGCCGATAACCGCCACCACCTTGTGGTGCAATCCCCGCTGGTCACGAGCGGCGGCCAGGCCGAGTGCGGCCGAAATCGAGGTTGACGCGTGTCCGGCACCGAAGGGATCGGAGGGTGATTCGGCACGTTTGGGAAAACCGGCAACGCCCTGGAACTGCCGGAGAGTGTGCATCTCATCCCTGCGTCCGGTCAGCATTTTGTGAACGTAGCACTGATGCCCCACATCCCATACGATTTGATCGCTGGGAATGTCAAGGCACCGGTGAAGCGCCAGAGTCAGTTCGACCACCCCGAGATTCGAGGCCAAATGCCCACCGGTATCGGCCACGATTGAAACGATTTCCTGGCGTATTTCATCCGCCAGTTCATGCAATTGCTCGTCGTCGAGCATTTTCAGGTCGGAGGATTTCCGGATGGATTCGAGTAGACTCATGTTATTTCTTTCGCCACCCGATGAATCGCGCGATTTGTTCAAAATAATTCTCTTTCAAATCAAACTCCCTGCTGATGGCAACCGCCTCCTCTATTATACGCGCGGCATCGGTTCGTGCCTGTTTTAATCCCACCGTTCCCGGATACGTGGCCTTGCGGTTTTTACAATCGGAGCCGACTTTCTTCCCCAGCTCTTCCTGGTCACCCTCAACGTCGAGAATATCATCTATAATTTGAAAGGCGAAGCCGATTTTTTCTCCATAGTGCGTCAATCGATCCAGGGTAACATCGTTCACGTCCGCCAGGATGGCACCGATCCGGATACAGGCCCTAATCAAGGCCCCGGTTTTGTGGGCGTGAATATATGTAATTTCATCCAGCGTTACCAGCTTCCCTTCGGCGGCCACGTCGGCAAACTGACCGCCGATCATGCCCTCGGTACCGATGGCGCCGGCCAGTTCGGCCACGGCGCGGGCGGAACCGGAGCGGGCCACCAGTTCAAAGGCCAGATCATGGAGGGCATCGCCGGCCAGCACGGCGCTGGCCTCATCATATTTCACGTGTAAAGTCGGCTTGCCGCGACGGAGTTCGTCATCGTCCATACAGGGCAGATCATCGTGAATCAACGAATAGGTGTGAATTAATTCCAGGGCGCAGGCGGCGGGATTGATGATGTCCTGATTGTTTCCGCCGAAGGCTTCATAGGCGGTAAGCGCCAGAGTCGGCCGAATACGCTTGCCACCGGCCAAAACCGAATACCGCATCGCCTGATGGAGTTGTTCGGGATAGACGGACTCGGCCGGCAGAAACCGGTCCAGGAGTTCGTCCACTTCGCGACGTCGCTTTTCCAGGTATTCCAGTCCCGGGGCGGCAGTATCAGCTTTCATCATCGGCATCCTCATCGCCCAGCGTCGTCTCGATCAGGCGGCTGTTTTTTTCCTTGAGAATGGTGATTTTCTTTTCGGCCTCGGTCAGTTTCAGAGTACAAAAAGCGGCGATCTCAATTCCCTCGGTATATAAGGCAATCGACTTTTCGAGTTTGGCTTCACCGGACTCGAGCTGGGTTGTTATTTCCTCAAGCCTTTGCAGGGCCGACTCAAAATCCTTGAATTTTATTTTTGTTGCTGTCATGGTATTATTCGTGTTTGGTCACATCCTTAATGACGGCCGTCGCGGATCCATCCGTGAGTACCGTTTCAATCTCCTGCCCCGCTTTCAAATCTTCGACACTCTTGATCGGAAGATCGCTTGCAACATCCTTCAGAACCGCATAGCCCCGTTTCAAAATGGCCAGTGGTGACAATGATTCCAACCGGGACAGAGCCAAAGATAAAGCGTTTTTTGGTTTTTCCAAACTGTTTTTTCCGGCGTTCTCAAAGACCCGCATGAGATTGTCCAACATCTGTTCCCGCTCGTTGACCATGGTTTCCGGTCGACGATAGACCGGTCGTTCCACCAATTGCCGCAATTGAGCACGCCCCGATCCGGCGATCTGTGCGGTGGCATATCCGGCGCGGTCCACCAGGTCGCCAATATCCCGCAGGAAATCCCGCTTGTCCCAAACGACCAGTTCGGCCGCGGCGGACGGGGTTGGTGCACGAAGATCGGCGGCAAGATCAGACAGGGTGGTGTCGATCTCATGCCCCACTGCCGAGACAATCGGCTTGGCCGACGCGGCAATCGCCCGCACCAGGACTTCCTCATTGAAAGCCCACAGATCTTCCAGGGAACCACCACCGCGCCCGGTGATGATAACGTCGATGTCATCGCGCTCATTGAAATACTCAATCCCGGCCTTAACGGTCAATTCGGACCCGGTCCCCTGCACCTGGGCCGGATATACAATCAATCGCACGGCATCATTGCGCCGCCGGGCGATATTAATAATGTCGCGAATCGCGGCCCCGGTCGGTGAGGTGACGATGCCGACCGTGGTCGGAAAATCGGGAATCGGTTTTTTGCGCGACGGGTCGAACAGCCCTTCTTTATGAAGTTTTTCATGCAACTGCCGAAACGCCACTTCCAGCTCCCCCACCCCCACCGGCACCAGTTTGCGGGCATTGAGTTGATAGGAACCGGCTTTTTCATAAACGGAGACGTCACCATAGGCACGAACCTTCATGCCGTTTTCCGGTTCAAACTTGAGATACTGCCCCAGCGAACGCCAGATCGTCACGCGCAGTGCGGCGTTATCATCCTTCAGGGTCAAATAGCGGTGTCCCGAAGAATGATGCACGTAATTTGAAATCTCACCCTCGACCCAGAGGGTATCAAAAGATTCCTCGAGGGTGTGTTTGATCAACCGCGTTACGGCGGTGACGGTGTATATTTTTTCATCGACCGGTTTCATAGCATATTACTACCAGAATAATACCGTAAATGCAATCGCTTTGTTCACAAATTCCCGGATAAAATGCCTTGACATCAATGGGTGCCCCGGTACACTTTTTCGGCGACGTTTTTGGGTATCCCTTTTACGGCTTGCAGTTGCTCCAGTGATGCTTCTTTAATTTTCTTGAACGATCCGAAATGTTTCAATAGTATCTCGCGTCGTTTGGGGCCGACTCCCTCCAGTTTGTCAAGGGCCGAGGTGATGGTTCGTTTGGAGCGGAGTTTGCGATTGTATTCGACCGCAAAACGGTGGGCTTCATCACGAACCTGTTTAAGCAGGCGTAGCGCGGGCGATGCTTTCGACAATGAAATCGGCTCCATGCGCCCGGGGAAATAGACCTCTTCAAATTTCTTGGCCAGCCCGATGACCGGTTGTTCCTCGAATCCCAGCGAGCGCAATTCTTTTCGGACCGACGACAACTGCCCTTTCCCGCCGTCGATCACCAGCAAATCGGGAGGGGTGCGGTTTTCGTTTTTGAGACGGAAGAAGTATCGTCCAATCACCTCGCGCATCATGGCGAAGTCGTCCTGCCCGCGAACTTCTTTAATACGAAAATGGCGGTACTCGGATTTTTTGGGTTTGGCATTGGCGAAGTACACCAGTGATCCGACGGCATCGGTTTCGCCGGTGTTGGAAATATCCACGCAGGCGATGGTTCGCGGCGCATTGACCAGGTGCAAATCCTCCTTGAGGGCCTGCACCGAACCGGCGACCCGCTCCTGGTATCCCTTTTTTTGTATCAGGATTTCATCGAGAAGCAGGCGCGCATTGGTTGTGGCCAATTCGACCAGGTGAGATTTCTCGCCCCGTTGCGGCGTGTTGACCCGCACCCTCCGGCCGCGCAACCGCGACAGCCAGCGGGCGACCAGGCGTTGATCGGGCAGGTCCAGCGGGACGTACACCTCCTGCGGGAGATTGGGCTGATGATTGTAGTACTGCCGGATAAATTCCGCCAGCACCTCATCGTCGTGCTCATCCGCCTCCGAACTCAACCGGAAATCCTGCCGCCCGATCAGGATGCCCTCACGAATTTGCATAACGACCACGACCGTTTCCCGCCCATCGCGGGCAAAGGCCAGGATGTCGCGATCGATCACTTTCCCCACGTCGACTTTCTGTTTCTGCCGCATTGACTCCAGGGCGACAATCTGATCGCGAACCTCGGCGGCCCGCTCGAAGGTCATTTCCTTTGACAGCTTCGCCATCTTTTTTCGCAGTTTTTCAATGAGCGCCTCACCGTGTCCGGATAGAAACAGCAACACCGCCTCGACCTGTTCGCGGTACTCCTGCTCGGTTTGTAATCCCTCGCACGGTCCTCCGCACCGGCCGATGTGATAATCCAGACAGATTTTCTGTTCTTTGCCGGTGGGATGCGGGATGGTCAGGTTGCAGGAGCGGATTTTAAACAGGCGGCTGAGAAAGCGGACGGTCTTGCGCATCGCGCCGGAATTGGTGTATGGTCCGAAATAGCGGGCGTTGTCCTTTTCCAGGCGCCGGACGATAAGGACACGCGGGAAGGGTTCGTCGACCGTCACCTTGACGTATGGAAAATGCTTATCATCTTTCAGATTGACATTATAACGCGGCTTGTACTCTTTAACCAGGTTGGCTTCAAGAATCAGCGCCTCGACTTCGGAGTCGGTGATCATCAACTCAAGATCGGCAATGGCCGTCACCAGCCGCGCGGTTTTGGGGGTTAGCTGATGCGGGGACTGAAAATAGGTCCGTACCCGGTTCCTGAGATTCTTGGCCTTGCCGATATATATGATTTTACCGTCACGGTTCTTGAACAAATACACGCCCGGATCGGGCGGCAGATTTCTAATCTTCACGGCCAGTTGTTCGGGTAAGGTAATCATCAGTATATATTACGCACCAATTCCGCCGCGGGATTGCTTATGGCAGAATCCGTCGGGCGCCGGCATAGCGTTGGTTCCAGTATTTCTCGTTCAGCCCGGTGATAATGATCCCCAGCGTCGATGAGGCGTGGATGAATTCATTATGGCCGACATAGATGCCGACATGCGAGATACTGCGCCCGTTGGTACGAAAGAAGACCAGGTCACCAAAGCGCAAATGTCCCTTGTCGACTTTGCGTCCGGAGGTAAACTGGGCGGCGGCGGTGCGCGGCAATTGCGTCTTGTTGAACCGGCGGTAAACGTCGCGTGCGAACTGACTGCAGTCCAGTCCGGTCTTGTGCGGAGACTGCCCGGCATAGGGCGTTCCCAGGTACGACTGCAGGATTCGCCCCAATTCTATCAACTGCTCGCTGGTGGTGTCGCTGAATCGATCGGTTCGATCAGCCAGCTGTACCCTGTTCTGCCCGGCGGGTTTTTCCTCTCCCGCGACGTCACCGTTGGAGCGATACCGGGGATTGGCCTGGCAGGCCAGGAAAAGCATCAGTGCAACCAGCAGACAGGTCATATACTTCATCTAGTTCACCCTCGGATATGAGATTCCAAATCTTTGCTGATAATATATTCGGGTCGCTATCAGGAGCACAACAAGAAAAATCAAATAGCCCGGATAATAATAACCGGCCAGGACCGACAACAGGAGGATGGGAACCTTGCAGGCCAGCAGGACGTGCGACGGTTCCGGTGAGATCACGGCAAACAGGCACAAACCAAAACCGATTGTACTTACCAGTACCAGCAGGTGATGAATCAGGAGGAAGGATACCGGAATCGATACCGCCAGCAGGATCAGCGCCAGGACAATAATGGTACGGTCGGAAAGCAGGGTGGCCACGGTGCGCTTGCCGGTTCCGGCGTCACCCTCCCGATCGGGGATTACGGTGAGCAGAAATCCGGCGGTGACGGTGATGAAAAAATAGGCCGCCAGGAGCACGTCCATTCGGTCAAGATGAGTCAGCAAACCCGGCACCGCCGACGGAACGAGGATACCGTAGCCGACGGCATTAACCAGCAGTCCGGCCAGGGGACGATCCTTAAGTCGTAGCGGCGGCATGGAATAACCGAGCGCACCGACGAACAACAGGACAAACACGATCAAAGTGGTGATAGACAGCATGGCGCCGATGATCAGTGCCGCCAGCGACAGCACGAGACCGGCGATCTGCAACTCCCGCCTGCCCAGCAGGCCCTTCTGCAGAAAACCCAGCTTGCGGTTCAACCGATCTGATTCGTAATCGTAAACCTGATTGATATAATAGGCTCCGCTCCCGATCAGGCTTAGTCCGCCCAGGACCAAAAACGTGCGCCAGGAGAATTCACCGTGCAGGTACTGATGAGAAACAAGAAAGATGGACCAGATCGGCAGATGCAACATCGGGCGTGCGGCAAAGATATAATCGAGTATCCGCACTTTGGCATCCCCCTACTTGTAAACCAGGTAATGCAAAAACCAGAACAGCGCCGGGGCGGCAAACAACAGCGAGTCGAACCGATCCAGCACGCCGCCATGGCCGGGGATGATGGCCGAGGAATCCTTGATGCCGTAACTCCGTTTCCAGCAGGATTCCACCAGGTCGCCAAGCTGACCCACGACAGATACCAGCAGGCCCCCGATGAGCAGGTGCCAAAACGCGATTTCATGCAATAACCAGTAGTGCATAATGACGGCGACCACAATTCCGCCCAGCATGCCACCGATAAATCCGGCCACAGTCTTATTGGGCGAAACAGTGGGCGCCAGCTTGCGTTGCCCGAGCCATTTGCCCACGCCCATCGCAAGGGTATCGGACAGCCAGAGGGTGCCGAACAAAAACAGCAACCAGTGTCCGCCGTTGCTGTCCGAGACGTTGCGAATGTATGCCGGGAAGGGATACAGCAGACCGATATAGGCCGCGCCCCAGAGCAGGGCACTGTTGAGCCTGAAAAGCTCCGTTGGGGATTCGTTACGAATTGCCAGAATCATGCCGAGGCACATGAAATAACCGGTCAACAGGATCAGGCCGGAGGAGAAATCTATCAGGATACTCACGGCGACAATCGCCAGGGTAAACAGCATGGTCAACCAGAACAACACCGATGACGGGCAAATCCTGAGATTCCATACATATTCACCAATGCCGATCGCGGCAAATATCATCAGCATCCCGAACAACCAGTAGTCGCCAAGATAGCAAAGATAGATAATGGCCGGTCCAAAGATTACGGCCACCAAGGTACGTATCAGCAGGTTACGGCTCATTTATGATTCCACCTTTCCGAAACGGCGTTCGCGGCGCTGGTATTCGATCACGGCCTTGAACAATTCGACACGGCCGAAATCCGGCCAGAGCACATCGGTTACGAACAGCTCGGTATAACTGGTTTGCCAGAGCAGGAAGTTTGAGATCCGCATTTCACCGGAAGTGCGGATCAATAAATCGGGATCGGGCAGTTCGGATGTGTACAGATAACTCGAAAACAACTCTTCGTTGATTTCGCCGATTTCGATGTGCCCGGAGCGGACCAGCATGGAGATTGCCCGGACGGCGTCGATGATTTCCGATCGTCCGCCATAATTGAGCGCAAGATTCAGGACCAATCCGTCGTTGTCCTTGGTTTTTTCCGTGGCCCGCGCCAGGACCTCGCGGCGTGTCCGTGACAGCCCGCCAATGCGCCCGGTTGTGATCAGTCGGACATTGTTACGATTCAACTCGTCGATCTCGCGCCGGGTGGTGCGCGACAGCAGTCTCATCAGTGCCGCCACCTCTTCGCGCGGACGTTTCCAGTTTTCGACGGAGAAAGTATACAGGGTCAGGTATTTGATATCGATTTCAACCGCGGCGCGCACGACATTACGCACGGCATCGACCCCCGCTTCATGACCCGCGGTTCGCGGCAGATCACGTTTCCCGGCCCAGCGGCCGTTGCCATCCATGATAATGGCAACGTGTCGGGGCAAACGATTCACGTCAATCTGTGTTTTCAGGGTGTCAGCATTCGTCGTCATCGGGGTAAGTATAGAGGCCTTGAAGGCATAGGGCAAGCAAATATTTACCGATCAAAAACATAATCCGTAAAGCTCAGGATCTGCCGTGAATACTGGCGCCCGAGCAATGTTCCCCGGGTTCCGTTGATTTTCAACTCGGTCGGGACCAAAACGGAGTCAACCGGCATGAAGGTATAGTCGAGGGAATACTGCCTGTAATCGATGTAATTGCGATAATGCAGAGACAGCGTCTGCGGCGCATATGTGTTCCGGTCAAAGGTTATGTGCCCGGCCGGATGCGCGCCGGAATCAGAGCTGTCCGGGTCAAAGCCGAGAGCCAGCGATCCGGCCCCGGTGTCATTGGGATAAAAATAAAAGTGGTACCACTCCGGTTCCGGGAAATATGGTTGCAGGCTCGTCGGCGGGACGTTCTCATCAAGTCCGGCGGAATCGACGACAACCGAGGTATCGCCGGTGACGGGATTATGACGAATGGTGTATATCGCGGTGTCGGCCCGTTTGATCTCGCCCCGATAATCGGTTTTGATATATATGGACGTAACGGTATATGAATATGACAGGTCGGTGTTGGCCAGGTAATATTCGGCCAGGAAGGCCGCGATGTTTTCGTGATAATAGGCAATAACGGTTGAGTCGCTTGAGGCCATTACCCCGCCGGCACAACATAATCCCAGCAGAATCACACATAACAGCCGGATAAGATTTGACATCGTTACTCCTTTTTCCCCATCACTACGTATCGTTCGTTTTATACCTTAAACGAAAATAACACGACATCGCATAAAAAGACCAGTACGTTTTTGCGCTTTTGTAAAAAAAACCGTTCTTTTCTTTTCAAATCCTCGTATGAAACGTATATAACGATGGGTTGAAACGATTTTTATCGAATGGGGATTATGAATACGCTTCTATTGGCCGCTTTCCTCTTATGTCCGATGATTCATCAGCAACCTGAGCCGTGGGATACGCTCAATGACCTCAACGTTCATGTCGTCGCCGGAGCGAACATGGGTTCCAAGGTTGCCGACCCGGCCCCGGAATTCGGCGGCAAACTGGAATACCTGCTCATTCATCCGATTGCGGTCCGCGTGTCCGGTCATTACTCGTTCTCCAATATCGGGAGTTTCGATATTCCATCCGGCTCGCGGGAATCATTCGACCTGAGCTTCGAGGCCCTGGCGTACCGGGGTCGTGATGATTATTTTCTCTATCTCGGAGCGGGCCTGGTACGAACCTTCAATAATTACACGCCGGATCGTTTCGACGACTACACGTTCAACAACGAACAATACGATTCACTGATGCGGGTGGGGAACCTGACCGGGGTCGATCTTGACGACGGCTGGGGATACCGTATCATCGCCGGTGGTCGATACAAAGAACGGATTTCACTTGAAATGGGTATTCAGCGGGTGTGGGCCGATTTCGGCTTTCATCTTGACAATCCCGATCCCCGGATGCCATACGTGGACATCTATCGCGACAAGATTCATGCGACCGCCTGGTTAACGATCGGCTATATTTTTGCCCTGTGAATACCGCGCCAGGAAGTCGGTTCGAAATTCCGCAAAGCGTCCCGCTTCAATCGCCGCGCGAATTCCGCGCATGAGATTCTGGAAAAAATAAGTGGAATGATAGGTGGCCAGAACCATGGCCGTGATTTCATGCTGATTGTAGAGGTGGCGCAGATAGGCGCGGCTGTAACGGCGGCAGACCTTGCAGTCGCAATTGGGATCGAGGGGAAGATCGCTATGAGCGCAATCGGCATTACGAAACACCAGCGGCCCCTCCGAGGTGAACACCATCCCGGTTCGGGCATTACGGGTCGGCAGGACGCAATCGAACATGTCGATACCTGATGATACCGCCATCAGGATATCTTCCGGGTATCCCACCCCCATCAGGTAGCGCGGTTTGTCCGGCGGCAGAAATCTGGTCGTAAAGCCCAGCGTTTTTTCCATTTCCTCTTTTGATTCCCCAACCGCCAGACCTCCCACGGCATAGCCGGGAAAATCGAGCGAGGTGATCTGTTCGGCGGAAAGCTGACGCAAATCGGGATAGACCGATCCCTGCACGATGCCGAAGAGCGCGGTGCCGGTGGCCTGCTCGTTTTCAAGACGATTGAAATGCGCCAGGCCCTGTTGCGCCCAATCGTAAGTTCTTCTGACCGCAGTCGCGGCCAGTTCATATTCGGCCGGGTACGGAGCACACTGATCGAAGGACATGATAATATCGGCACCGATGTCGCGTTCGATCTCGATAACTTTCTCGGCGTTGAAGTGATGCGAGGAACCATCATGATGCGACTTGAAGGTTGCCCCCTCGTCGTCGATTTTCAACAGGTCCTGCAGTGAGAACACCTGAAAGCCGCCTGAGTCGGTAAGAGTCGGCTTGTTCCAGCCGTTGAATTTCGCCAGCCCGCCGAGTTCGCGGACCAGTTTATGTCCCGGCCGTAAGTACAAATGATAGGTGTTGCCAAGGATAATCTCCGCACCGCATTCTTCAAGGTCCCCGGATGTCAGCGCCTTCACCGCACCGGAAGTTCCAACCGGCATGAAGGTCGGGGTATGCACGATACCGTGCGGGGTGGTGATGGTTCCCCGTCGCGCCGGGCCATCGGTCCCATCAATGGTAAATGAAAAGGTTTTCATTTCCGGTTTTTCGCGGCGGTGCCGTACCGCGCCAGCAGTTCGGTCAGCCCACCCCGGTATTCGCTGGCGGCCGGACAGTATACCAACGGTTTGATTTTATCCAGGTCGGGCCGTCCGTTGTCTTTCAACATATTCTTGTCGATATGCACCGCGACGATTTCAGCGACAAACATCTCGTGCGAACCGAGCACGTATGATTGCCGTATTTCACACTCCAGGTTGACCGGGCATTCGCCGACCAGGGACGCGGCGATTTTGGACGCCGGGAGCGCGGTGAGTCCCAATTCCGCGAACTTGCTGACGTCGCGACCCGATTTGGTGCCGCAGTAATCGGCGGCGATGAGATTGTCTTCGGATGTCAAATTCACGACAAAGGCACCGGCCTTTTTGATAATCTGATGCGAGTGCCGTTCCGGCGTGACCGAGATCGACAACATCGGCGGTTTCGAACAGACGATGCCAATCCAGCTAATCGTGATGATGTTAGGTTCAAAACCGTCGGCCTGACAGGACACCATCGTGGCCGGGAGCGGAAACAACATCGTGTTTGGTTGCAATTGGACTTTATCCATGAGTTCCTCTTCTAAAACAATATCTCCAGTGTTTTCTCCAGTGAGGATACGCCCGTCAGCGTGATCTGTTTGGCGGTGATTCCCTTTGCGGTCTGGGCCGGCATGATGATTTTCTCAAATCCGAGCTTGGCCGCTTCGGCGGCGCGGCGTTCGGCCATACCAATGGCGCGCACTTCGCCGGAAAGACCGACTTCCCCCGCCACGGCGGTTTTGACATCGACCGGAAGATCGCGAAGCGACGAGACAATCGCGGTCAGCACCGCCAGATCGATGGCCGGTTCGTTCAGGCGCAGGCCGCCGGCGATGGAAACAAAGACGTCGTTGCCACCCATCGGAATGCCGATTCGCTTTTCCAGGATCGCCAGCAGGAGCGCCAGCCGCTTGTTGTCCAGCCCACCCGCCACACGCTGTGGTGTGCCATACGACGCCGGCGAGACCAGCGCCTGTATTTCCACCAGGATGGGGCGGTTACCCTCGCATGACGCCGCCACGACCGCACCGCTTCGTGCGGTAGCATCGACCTGTGACAAAAACAGCAATGAGGGATTGTCAACCTGGTTGAGTCCCCCCGGTGACATCTCAAACACGCCCAGTTCCAACGTGGAGCCATAACGGTTCTTGATCGGGCGCAGGAGACGGTACAAATACTGGCTGTCACCCTCGAAATTGAGAACCACGTCGACCATGTGCTCGAGCACTTTCGGTCCGGCGACGACCCCTTCCTTGGTGACATGCCCGATCAGAAATAGCGCGATCTCATGTTTACGCGCCAGTTCGATCAACCGCCCGGCTGATTCGCGTATCTGTCCCACCGTGCCCGGCGGCGACTGGAACATCCCGCTGGAAACGGTCTGGATGGAATCGATAATCACCACGCCGTACTGCCCCGCCTCAATAATCGCGATGATCTCTTCAAGGTTGGTCAGGTTGACGACGGCGATATTTTCCGAAGTGACGTGCAGTCGCTCGGCGCGTTTCTTCAGCTGATTGAGTGATTCCTCACCGGTAACATACAGCACCGGCAGATCCCTGCTCGCGTATGCTTCGGCGGCCTGCAAAATCAGGGTCGACTTGCCGATACCCGGTTCCCCGGCCAGCAGGACGGTACTCCCCCGGAGCAGGCCTCCCCCCAGGACGCGATCGAACTCGGTGAGACCGGAGGCGAAACCCGCGGTGCGCTCGGAGCCGATATCGGCAAAGCGGCGCGGTTTCTCCGAAACGGTCGGGGTTGACGTATGCTTTTTGGCGATGATCCGCTCTTCGACCAGGCTGTTCCATTCGCCACACTGATTGCACTGCCCCTGCCAGCGCGGATAGATGGCGCCGCATTGCGTGCAAACGTAGGCGGTCTTTATTTTTTTCTCCATGTGGATTATGCGATCTTAATCGGGCCGTCAGCGCGGCCGCTGATGAACTGTTCGACCACGGCATTACCGGAATTTTTAATCTGCTCGGGCGTTCCTTCGTATTCGATCACACCGTCATGCAACATGACGATGCGGTCTGCGGTTTTATAGGCCGCCTTCATGTCATGGGTGACCGAGACCGAGGTAATATCCAGCTTGCTTCGAAAGTCGTTGATGAGGTCGTTGATGATATCCGAGGTGATGGGGTCCAGCCCGGTGGTTGGCTCGTCATACAGCAGGATTTCCGGATCGGTGGCAATAGCGCGAGCCAGCCCGACTCGTTTGCGCATCCCGCCGGAAAGGTCCGACGGATAAATCTCACCGGTTCCGGACATGCCGACCATCTCGAGTTTCTGTTCGACCCGGCGGTCGATTTCGGCCTCGGTGTATCGCCACTGCTCGCGCAGGCCAAGTCCGACGTTTTCCGCAACGGTTAACGAATCCAGCAGGGCCGCGGACTGAAACAGCATACCGATTTTCTTGCGGGTTTGCGCAAGCTCTTTTCCCTTGACCATCTCCATGTCCCGGTCAAAGACCCGCACCGTGCCGCGGTCGGGCCGTATCAGACCGACCATATGTTTTAACAAAACCGATTTGCCGCACCCGGACCGACCGATAATGACCAGCGATTCCCCCCGCCTGATCGACAGGTCGACACCGTTGAGGACCGTTTTTTCGCCGAACGATTTGGCGACATTATCTATGTGAATTACCGTTTCCATCACCCTATAACCGAAACAGGAGAAACGCCATGATATAATCGGATATCAATATCAGCACCGATGCGATCACCACCGCTTCGGTGGTTGCCTTACCGACGCCCCGCGCACCGCCGCTGGCATAGAATCCCTCATGACTGCCGACCAGTCCGATGATGGCGCCAAACACGGCGGATTTCATCAACCCGGCAAAGATATCAAACAGCTTGAAGGAGTTCTTGACGCCCAGGATGAAAGTCTCGCTCGACAAATCCACGAACAGGATTGATACCAGCAGGGCGCCCATAATGGCGATGAAATTGGCAAAGATGGTCAGGACGGGAATCATGACACTGCTGGCCAGAAAGCGCGGCATCACCAGGTAGCGGATCGGGCTGATGCCCATCGTATCCAGCGCGTCGATCTGCTCGGTAACGCGCATCGTGCCCACCTCGGCGGCGATTCCGGCCCCAACCCGCCCGGCCACCACCAAAGCCGAGAGCACCGGGGCGAGCTCGATCACGACTGCCTTGCCGACCGCCGCGCCCAGGTAGCGCAGGGGCGCACCGATATAGGTGAACTGATAAGCGGCCTGCCAGGCCGACACAGCCCCGACGAAGATCGAGATGATAATAATCAACGGGAGCGATTTATTGCCGATGACAAAACACTGATCAACGATTAATTTTCCGGAACGCGGGATATCCTTGAAATAGTAGATGGATTTTCCCAGCAACACAAACGTACTGCCGAGGCGGCTGATGAAATTAATCGTCCGCCGTCCGATAAGGAGAAATCCGTTTCCCATCACTTAAAAAGGCTGATCCTTTTCCAAATACTGGCTGGCCATATTTTCAAAGCGCGCAAAATCTTTGACAAAAGCCAACTCGGCCACACCGGTCGGGCCATTGCGCTGTTTGGCGATGATAATTTCCGCCCGTCCCTCCACCTCCATGCGCTTGGGGTCTTCCTTGTCCAGATGCGAGAGGTAGAATTCCGGACGGTATACAAACATCACGACATCGGCGTCCTGTTCAATCGCGCCGGATTCACGCAGGTCGGACAACTGGGGACGCTTGTCGCCACCACGGGTTTCGACCATGCGCGACAACTGGCTAACAGCCATAACCGGAATGCTCAGCTCCTTTGCCAGACCCTTGATCGAACGTGAAATCAAGGCCATTTCCTGCTGACGGTTTTCGACCCGTCCGGAGACGTTTATCATCTGGATGTAGTCGATCACGATCAGACCGATATTGTGTTGTGCTTTCAGCCGACGGGCCTTGGCGCGCATTTCAAGCGTCGACAGCGTCGGCGAATCATCAATATATATATCGGCATCGCGCAGGGGATCTCCCGCGATACTTAGCTTCTGCCAGTCGGAATCACGGAGGCGCCCGGTGCGAAGCAAATGCTGGCTGATCCGAGCTCGACCGCAAAGCAGACGCAGGGCCAACTGCTCTTTTGACATTTCAATCGAGAATACACCGACCGGGATTTTCTTTTCGATGGAAACATGCTCCGCAACATTCAGGGCCAGGGCCGTTTTGCCCATGGACGGACGCCCCGCCACGACGATGAAGTCACCATTATGCAGGCCGGCGGTCATGTCGTCAATTTTCTTGTAACCGGTTTCCAGTCCGACCAGGCCGCCGCGCGTTTCCTGATAATCTTCAATCTGTTCAAAGGTGTGCGGAATCAACTCCGACAGCGCCACAAAACCCTGTTGCAGTCGGCTTTCAGAAATGGCGAAAATATTCTGCTCAGCGCTGTCCAGGATGTCGGAGACGTCCATTTCAAGGGAGTAACAACTCCGGGTGATGTCATTGGAGGCGGCAATCAAACGCCGCAGAACTGACTTTTCCAGCACAATGTTGGCATACGAAACAACATTGGCAGTGGTGGCAATGCCGTCGACCAGTTCAATCAGATAGGAACGACCGCCAATCTTGTCAAGCTGTCCCATTTTGACCAGTTCATCGCCAACGGTGGTGATGTCGCACGGTTCGTTTTTTTCGTACAACTGCAGGACGGCCCGGAAGATGGTCTGGTGTTTGGCAACATAAAAGCTCATGGCATCAGCCAGGATTTCAATAACGGATGAAATGGCCTCCTGGTCTTTGAGAATCGATCCCAGCACCGCCTGTTCGGCATCAATTGACTGCGGTGGTTCCAGCCGCGAGATATTTTTCGGTTTTTCGGTTCTTACCGGCATGTATTATTCCGACGTTAATTCATCGTATCGGGCGCGTAACATCTGCACGTCTTCCCAGACATCGCGCTTGTAGGACTGGAAGCGCAACAGTGCGGCCGGGTGATAGGTCACCAGGAACGGTATTCCGTGAAAATCGTGCCATTGCTTGCGCAGTTTGCCCAGCGGCGTGGTGGTCTGCAACAGCGCCTGCGCCGAGATTCGTCCGAGTGCACAGATGATTTTGGGTTTGATTATGCTGATCTGTTCCAGCAAATGCGGCATACAGGCCGCCATCTCATCGGGTTGCGGATCGCGGTTTCCCGGCGGGCGGCACTTGAGAATATTGGCGATATACACGTCTTCGCGGCTGAACTGAATCGCCGCGAGAATCTTGTCCAGCAATTGCCCGGCTCGACCGACAAACGGTATGCCCTGTAAATCTTCGTCACGACCGGGCGCCTCGCCGATAAACAGCACGTCGGCTTTGGAACTGCCGCCGCCATAAACGAATTTGGTACGGGTGGCGCCCAGCGGGCAATTCTGGCAATCGCAAATGGCCTGCTGGTGTTGTTTGAGTGAACGAAAACGCGGTGCCCTTTTCTTCTTGCCATTGGCGGTTAAATTTTTCCTGATGGCGGCGATGTGTTTGGGATTGATGATAATATCCTCCGCGCCCATTTCAACCTGACTGCGCAGGGCTTTTTTAATCAGCAGTGAGGTTTTGCGATCAAGTCGTCCGGTTAGAATACTCATGGTTATCACATCCTGCTTATATGTTCCAGGATATGCTCCGCCAGAGCACGCTTGGTCATGGTCGGAAGTTCCACCGGCTCGCGCTGGTTGAACAGCAGGGTCGCCCGGTTGGTATCGCCCCCGAACGGGTGGGTGTTCTCAAGCGAATTTAGCACGATCATATCCAGCCCCTTGGCCTTCAGTTTTGCGTCGGCGTTGGCGAGTCCGTTCTCCGTTTCCAGCGCAAAACCGACGACCCTTTGTTTGGTCTTTTTGGTTTTTTTCAAGGACTGTAATATATCCACTGTGGGTCTAAGGGCGAAAGATAAAACTGCATCACCCTTCTTGATTTTTTGTTTTGCCGGTTCGGCGGGAGTATAATCCGCCGGGGCGGCGGCCATAATCAGGATATCCGCATTCGGGAAGGCCTTTTTGACCGCGGTGAACATCTGTTCGGTCGATTCGATCGGAACCAGCGTCACTCCGCCTGGCGGGGCCAGCGCGGTTGGCCCGGACACCAGAGTCACTTCGGCTCCCATATCCCGCGCCGTCTCGGCCAGGGCATACCCCATTCTGCCCGATGATTCATTTGAAAGATACCGGACCGGATCGAGATGCTCCCGACAGGGGCCGGCGGTGACCAGCACTTTTTTCTTATTCAGAAGCTTTTTTTTTTGAAGAAAAGCGGTTATCAGACGGAAGATATCTTCCGGTTCGGCCATGCGCCCGGTGCCCACCGTCTCGCAAGCCAGGTCTCCCTCACCGGGACTGACAAAATGATATCCCAGCGTCTTCAACTTTTCGATATTGCTCTGCGTGATGGGATTAAGATACATGTTGGTATTCATCGCCGGACAAATCATCACCGGCTTTTGGGTGGCACATATCACGGTGGTCAGCAGGTCGTCACAGATCCCGGAGGCGACCTTGCCGATAAAATTGGCCGTCGCGGGCGCGATGACAAACAAATCGGGCCAGGCGGCCATATCAATATGGTGGGTTCCGACAAAGCGATCGGTCGGAAACATATCAATCGGAACCGGATTCTGCGACACGGTTTCAATGGTCAGGGCGGTAGTAAATTTCTCGGCGTGACGCGTCATGATGGTGCGAACGTCGGCCTCATCCTTTTTTAGAAGGCGAATCAAAAGCGGCGTCTTATAGGCGGCAATACCGCCGGTCAGTCCAACCGTAATTTTAAAATCATTGAGTGACATTAGGAATTTGTTCGATTCTAATGAACCGGATCGTCGTCATACGAAAATACATGCGAAGGCTGACGAAGAATCTCGGGAACATTGACTTCACGAAACAGCACGGCTCCAATCACGATCTTGATTTGATCGAGATCAATCGGGGTCGCCCCGATCGTCCCCCCGCGCTCAAGTATCAACTCCATGTCGTTGTCACTGAGCAGATTAAGATACTTCATTTGAAGTAAATATCCATATGCCTCGGAAGTAAAATGCTGGCGTTCCTTTTCGGACAGCACCCGGATTGAGTCACCCGTCGGCGGGCATTCCGATAATGTCTCGGGCTCACCCTGAAGGTGATCAATCACCCAGGAATATGCAAAGCTGATTTCACTGTCGGTAAACCCCTGGCTTTTAAGGTCATCTGAGATATCATCGAAGCTATCCACCTGACCCTGGGTTTCCCGGATATGCGACATAATCAGGACAACGATTTCGAGAAGTCTGTCACCCAATGTTCTTCCTCACCCTACGCTGTTTTTAATACACTAATTTACGCGACAACCGGCCTATTTGCAAGGTTATTTCCACTCCCAGCTCAAATTAATGTTTGAAATGCCTAACACCGGTGAAGACCATCGCGGCCTTCGCCTTGTCCGCCGCCGCGATAACATCGGGGTCACCTTTGGAGCCTCCCGGCTGGATGATCGCGGTTACTCCGGCAGATGTCGGAACTTCCACGCCGTCCGGCATGGGGAAAAAGGCATCCGATGCCAGCACCGCACCTTTGGCCCTGTCCCCGGCTCGTTTCACCGCCAGTTCGGCGGCGTCGACCCGTGAGGTCTGTCCCATACCGATCCCGACCGTAGCCGTCCCCTTGACCAGCACGATGGCATTGGATTTGGTATGTTTGACAACTTTCCAGGCAAACAGCAGGGACTTTATTTCTTCCGGCGTCGGCTCCCGTTTGGTAGCGATCTTCAGCGATGCTTCCGTCGTCTCGATATCATCGGCGCTTTGACATAGTGCCCCACCGCGAACGAACTTGGTCACCGTCTCGCCAGTCGGACGCCCGTTTTCAATACCGGGCAGGGCCAGCAAACGCCGCATCTTTTTCTTTTTGAGCATGGCCAGAACGTCATCGTCATACCCCGGCGCGAGGATGCATTCCACGAAATGGGTCTTGTGCAACAACTCGGCGGTTGCCATATCGACCTTGCGATTCAGCCCGATAATCGAGCCGAAGGCTGAAAGCGGGTCGGATGCGAGGGCATCGCGATAGGCATCGGTCAACGTCTCCCCAATCGCCGCACCGCAGGGATTGGCGTGCTTGAGCACACAGGCAAACGGCTCCTTGAAATCGAGCAACATGTCCAGGCAGGCGTCAAGATCGGAGTAATTGTTATAGGACAGCTCTTTACCTGACAAGACCTGCGCATTGGCGAGGGTCGGCCCGGTGAAACCGGGATTATAATAGAACGATGCCTTCTGGTGCGGATTCTCACCGTAGCGCAGAGATGATTTGAGCGCAAAGTTGAGATTCAATTTGTTCGGGAATTCCTCACCGACGGCTTCTTTGTCGGTAACGAAATATCGCGAGATGGCGTCGTCATAGTGGTTGGTCAGAGCGAATGCTTGTGCCGCCAGTTGACGGCGGAAGGCCATGTCCAACGCCCCCTCGTTTTTTTTCATTTCATCAAGAACCATGGCATAATCGCCGGGACTGGTCACCACCGCGACACCGTCGAAATTCTTCGCGCCCGCGCGAATCATGGTCGGCCCGCCGATGTCGATGTTTTCAATGATATCCTTATCGGTTGAGGCGGGATTGGCCAAGGTTTGCTCAAACGGATAGAGATTGACCACCACCATGTCGATCAACTTGTATTCATGATGCTGTAATTCCACCAGGTCATCATCATTGTCGCGCCGGGCCAGAATGCCGGCGTGGATTTTCGGGTTCAGGGTTTTCACCCGCCCACCGAGAATTTCCGGTGCACCGGTAAAAGTCGAGACGGATACGGCCTGAATACCTTCCTTTTTCAGAACCGCCAGCGTCCCCCCGGTTGATATTATCTCGACCCCGAATTCACTCAGTGCCCGTGCGAATTCGACCAGACCATCCTTGTTGGAAACGGAAACCAGTGCCCGTTTAATCGTTATCTTGTCACTCATCTATTTCCCCATCAGTAGTTTTGCCGCCTCGGCATACCGCGCGACGGATTTTGCCACAATGTCAGCCGGGAGTCTCGGTCCCGGGGGAGTTTTGTCCCAGTCAAGTCCGGCAAGATAATCCCGAATGAACTGCTTGTCAAATGACGGTTGGCTTTTTCCCGAAGCATATTGATCAGCAGGCCAGAACCGAGATGAATCCGGCGACAGGACTTCATCGATCAGGATAAAAACACCATCCTTGAAACCGAATTCAAACTTGGTATCGGCGATGATAATCCCTTTGGTCAGGGCATATTCGGCGGCTTTGCTATAAATCTCCAGCGACTTGTCGCGGCAAAGTTCGGCGGTTTCTCGCCCGACGATATCAAAAGACTGCTCCAACGAGATATTTTCATCATGCCCCTCCTCGGCCTTGGTAGACGGCGTGAAGATCGGTTGCGGCAAACGCCCCGATTCCTGAAGTTCGGCGGCGAATTCAAAGCCGTGCACCCGGTTGGATCCGTTCTTGCGGGCGGCGGTCAGTTCTTTCCACATCGAACCACTGATATATCCCCGGACGATACATTCCAGGTCAACCCGTTCGGCTTTGGTAACCAGCATACTGCGCCCCTCAAGTATGTCGCGATACTTGTGCAGTTCAGCCGGGTACTGGTCGACCTCGGCGGAGATCAAATGTGACGGTATGACATCCGCGAGAAATTCAAACCAGAACAGCGACATGGCGGTAAGAATGGTTCCCTTGCCGGGAAAGCCGTTGGGGAGAACAACATCAAAGGCCGAGACACGATCGGTGCTGACGATCAGTAGCTTGTCATCCAAATCGTAAACATCGCGGACTTTTCCCTGCCGAAACAGCGGGAATTCCGTGAAATTGGTTTGCAGAACTTCTTTTTCCATCATGTATACTTCCCCTCAATAAGATTTTCCAAAGCGATTGGATATATTTCATGTTCGATTTTCAACACACGTGCCGCCAGGGTTTCCGGAGTATCGTCCGGCAACACCGGCACTTTTTTCTGAAGCAAAATTTTGCCATTGTCATAGATTTCATCAGCCAGGTGCACGGTTGCGCCGGATTCTTTATCTCCCGCCGCCAGCACCGCTTCGTGGACATGATGACCATACATCCCCTTGCCACCGTATTTGGGCAGGAGGGCCGGATGAATATTGGTGATACGGTTGCGATATTTCTGAATCACTGCTTTGGGCAGGAGATTCAGATAGCCGGCCAGGGCGATATAATCGACGGCATAACTTTCGAGCATTTCGCTCAAATCCTTATGCGCGGCCTCCTTGTTCGGATACTTTTTGGGATGATAAACGAACGTATCGATACCGGCCCGGCGGGCTCGCTCCAAGCCATAGACATTATCCCAGCGGGATACCACCAGGACAATTTTCGCCGACAACCGCCCATCAAGTGATGCATCAATTAACGACTGTAAGTTGGTGCCACCTCCCGTTATAAACACGGCAATATTAACATTCAAACTCATCCAGCTGCTCCTCTTAACGCGCTTTCACGGTAGCGGTATCGTCCCCGCCTTCGGTCCCTATCACATCCTGTCCAACCAGAAAATTGCGGACCGGTTTCCCCTCCTGAGCGACGCATTTCCAGTTTTAACCTCCCCGGGTTAAAGTCCATTTTAACAACCCTGATTATACTATTATCCGTGTTTCGCACCAAGTTATTTTCCGCGATAATACGTTGGCGTTTATTTTGGTTATGGTTATGAAGGCGTTGCGCGGTCCATTGATTTCACGGTTGACCGGCAACGCCTAACATATCATACTTCAAATGCCCGGTACTATAAAAACGGCAAAAACTCGTCAATCTCATACTGACTGACGTGGGTCCGGTAAGCGTCCCACTCCACCTTCTTATTGGCAAGAAGCTTTCTACAGATGTGTTCGCCGAGAACTTTCTTCACCAGTTCGGACTCTTCCATCAATTGGATGGAGTTTTCCAGCGATCCCGGCAGAGAGTCGATATCAAGCTGTTCGCGTTTATCGGATGACATGGTAAAGATATTCTCTTCAATCGGCTCCGGGAGCTTGTATTTGTTCTTAATCCCCTCCAGACCGGCGCCAAGCATACAGGCAAACGCCAGGTAGGGATTGCAGGCCGGGTCGGGAGAACGCAGTTCGATCCGGGTCGAAACTTCACGGCCGATATCAAACATTGGCACCCGCACCAGACTGGAACGATTGCGGCGTCCCCATGAAATATATACCGGGGCCTCATACCCTGCCACCAGGCGCTTATAGGAATTGATCCACTGATTGGTTACCAGGGCAAATTCTTTAACATGGTATAGAATACCGGCGAGAAACTGCCGGGCCATGGTCGACAGCTGATAGGTGTTCTTCCTGTCAAAGAATAAATTCTTCTGGCCCTTGAATAGCGACATATGGGTATGCATGCCGGAACCGTTTTGGCCATAAATCGGCTTGGGCATGAACGAGGCATAGATTTCATTCTCCGCCGCGATCTCCTTGACGACGAATTTGTATATCTGCGTGAAATCGGCCATCACCAGCGCCTCCTGGTATTTCAGGTCGATTTCCTGCTGGCTGGGCGCGACTTCATGATGTGAGCATTCCACCGGAATACCCATCAAATCGAGCGCCGTGGTGGTTTTTTTGCGAATGGTGGTGCCGATATCGGCGGAGAGATAATCGAAATAGCCACCGGAGTCGAGCACGGTCGGGGACTGTTCGTTTTCGAAATAGAAATACTCCAATTCGGGGCCAAGATAGAAGGTCCAGCCTTTCTTCTCGACATTCGCCAACATTCGTTTGAGAACATAGCGGGGATCGCCTTCATACGGTGAGCCGTCGGGAAGGCAAATGTCACAAAACATCATTGCCGTTTTCTCACCCCCGATTTCCCAGGGGATGAGACGAAAAGTCCGCAGGTCGGGAACCGCCACCAGGTCGGATTCCTCGATACGCACAAATCCCTCAATCGATGAGCCGTCGAAGCCCTGGCCATGGTCGAGAATGGCTTCAATTTCCGAACGGGTAATCGACATTCCCTTCAGTCGCCCCAGAATGTCGGTAAAATTCAGCCGGATATAACGCACCCCGGCCTCGTCGATAATGCGAAGGACATCCTCTTTGGTCTTGGTCACGATATCTACCTCCTCTGGAAAATGAAGCTAAAATGTACGTCTTTTTGTTCGGAATGCAATTTAAAAAAACACGGTCTCCCCCGCCTGTTTTGCTCCCCGGTCATATCGTTTGATACGTAGTGAATCCTGTCGGCAATTGCCTCAATTCAGGCAGAGCATTCAGATTAATGATTTTTATGGGCAACGGGAGAGACTGGTATGCGCTTTCAGGAGTGTTACCGGGACGGTATCATTCCGGGCCTTTTTTAACCCAGGCCTTGACGGTATTGATGCGCTGGCCCTCGACTTCGGTAACTTCGAACAGCACTTCGTTCCATTTGACTTTGGTACCGACGCTCGGGACCGAGCCGACCAGGTCATAAATCAGGCCGCCGACCGTCTCGAAATCATCCATCTCGTATTCCAGGTGCAATTCATCCAGAAGCTCCTCGAGCGGTATACCGGCATCGACCTGCAGGGAGTTGTCGGACAGCCGCATGATAGAGGCCTTTTCGGTATCGTACTCATCCTGGATGTCGCCGACGATTTCTTCCAGAATATCCTCCAGTGTCACCAGCCCCGAAGTGCCTCCGTATTCATCGATCACAATGGCGATATGGATTTTGTTGGCCTTGAAATCGGCCAGCAGGTCGCTGATAATTTTGGATTCGGGAACGAAATACGGCTCACGCATGAGGTCGGACATGGTAAATGATGACTGTTGCGATTTGAGATCGGTGAACAGGTCCTTGACATACAACACGCCGATGATTTTATCGGGAGAATCATCATAGACCGGATAACGTGAAAAACCGGCCCCCTTGGTCAGGGCCCGGATTTCCTCCAGCGTGGCGTTTTTGTTTATTCCGACCATATCGATCCGCGGTACCATTACCTCACGGACCTCGGTAACATCAAGCTGGAAGATCTGGCCGATCATCTCTTTCTCATCTTCTTCCATGATGCGTTCGCCGGCTCCGGCCTGCTCGGCCAGAGACTCAATGGCCCGCTCAATGATGTCTTCTTTCTGGTCTTCGGACAGCACGTTTTTATCATCCCGAACAAAGACCCGGTTATAAAGCATGATGGCCGGCTTGAAGACAAAATAGACCAGCGCCAGCAGGGGCAAAAAGCGCAGGGTCTTTTCGTTTACCTCCCGCAGGGCGTACCGCCGGGGCAGGTATTCGATAAAGAGCAAATACAACAGCCAGGCAACCAGAACCCCGATAAACATGCCCGGGGTCGGATCCACCACACCATAGAAAATCACGACCTGCATTGCGGCCAGGACGGCAAGAAACGAGACCAGAATCAGGAGAAACGACTTGAAGATCACCGTTAACTGCAGGATATTGCGCGGATTGTTATGCATTTCGGTCAGGCAGTTCTGATAAAAGCGCCCGACCGGGTGTGACAGGTTTTTAATCTCATCCGGCTCCAGGTATACCGCCAGCGTGTGGCGGCTGAAAATAAAACCCAGGTAGTACAAAACAACCATGAGGAATAAACATAGACCTACCAACATGCCTGAACCCTCTCCAGATAATGGCGCTCTTTGGCGAACATAATCTCTTTATCCTCGCGTTTCATATGATCATATCCCAAGATATGCAGAAAACCGTGACAGCACAACCGCAGGATTTCCTCGGTAAAGGTGGCGCCGTATTTTTCCGCATTGCGGGCGGCGGTATCGGTGGAAATATATATCTCGCCGAGAACGGCATCATCGCCGTCGTCATCATCGATATTGAAGGAGAGCACATCAGTGGGACCGGTGCGCTTGCGATAGTCCCGGTTTAACTCGGCCAGGCGCGGGTCACGGGTGAAGATGATATTAAGCTGACTGTCCGGAGGGTCCTCATCTTCCTCGATGATTTCCATCAATTGCCGAATGCGCTTGCGCGGGATTCGGCGGTTGCTTTCGGAGATTACCTGCAGTCGCATCACTCATCCTCATTTTTGGGGTATTCCACGCGATGGTGGAACACGCCGATCAGTATCTGCACGAAAGACTCCCGGATATCGGCCAGGTCCGCCAGGGTCAGCGGGCATTCCTCCAGCTCACCGGATTGAAACCGATCGTTAATGATATTCTGCACGAGATTGAGCAGGCGGGCCGGTTTCGGTTCGGCCAGGGTACGACTGGCGGCTTCAACCGTATCGGCCAGCATGACGATGGCGGTTTCACGAATTTGCGGCTTGGGGCCCGGATAGCGGAACTCATCCAGATTCGGCTCTTCGACTCCCATCTCTTTGGCCTTGTTATAAAAGTAGGTCATGGTCATGGTGCCGTGATGTTCCTCGATAAAATTCAAGACCTCGTCCGGGAGATCGGCTTCCTCGCCCAGAATACGACCCTTTTTGACATGTGACGACAGAATCAGCGCCGACATGGTGGGGGTCAGTTTGTCATGTTTGGATTTGATGCCAAGCTGGTTTTCCACGAAATACTCGGGAATTTCCATCTTGCCAATGTCATGATAATAGGCACCCACGCGCGCCATCAGCGGATTGGCGTTAATGGCCTTGGCGGCGGCCTCGGCGAGATTACCCACCAAAATCGAATGATGATAGGTGCCGGGGGCCTCCAGCGCCAGTCGTTTCAGTAACGGATGATTCATATCTGACAGTTCCAGCAGAGTCAGATCGGTGGTAAATCCGAACAGAGATTCGAACACCGGGAGAATACTCATCGCCAACAGGGGTGCCACCACCGACGCGAACAACCCCTGCCCGATCCGGCTCATGAGATCGTCATTGGGAGAGAGACGGATGGTTTCAATCAGCAGGATCAGCAGAGTATAAGTGATTGCCAGATACAGCGCACACTTGAAAAAGTCACTGCGGTGCCGGACTCGCCGGGTCGAGTACACCGCCACCACGCCGACGATGATCGTCATCATCACCAGGGAGAAGTTGAAGCGGTGCAAAATCCCAAGGAGCAACGCCAAGATGAACGCATTGATAATACCGATCTGAGCATCGAACAAAACCGTCAACATGATCGGCAGGATGGCTATCGGGAAAATGTAAAACGACAAATCCATATTCAGCCCGATCATACGGGCCAGGTAAATCAAGGCCAGTTCCAGTCCGTAAATCATGAATATGGCCAGCAGTTTCGGGTTTGAGGAATACACCTGCCGGTTGAAATAATACAGATAAGAATAGAGGATGATAAATGCGGTCAGGATAAGAAGCAGTCGGGCCATCACCGGAATCAGCGGCCTGTACCAGCTTTCCTGCCCCATCGTGACTCTTTCCTGGCGGAAGATTTCCTCAAGGATTCGTTCCTCACGCTCGGTCACCTTGCTCCCGGCCCAGACGATAATATCACCCGCTGAGATAATTTCACTGTATTCCTGCACCTCCGACATGGCCTTGGCACGACGGATCTGCATTTCCTCATTATTGACGGTCAGGTTGGCGACGATAAACGGTCGCCCCAGATCATAGTACAGATCGACATCAAAAGCCGACCTCAAAGTCCGTTGTTTGAGAACGGCCCGGAAGGCCAGGTTGGCTCGATGGGGATCGAGTAATTTGTCCTTGGAGGCATATATCTCGCGATTACCGATACGGATTACCGCAGACGGCGTTTTGACCGGCGGCAACATGCCCAGATCGGGAATGACGCCATAAAAATAGGCGGAATTCTGCAATGCTTCGGTAACTATATCGCGGGCCATGACAATGGAGCTGTCATGGAGCAATCGCCCGACCACGCTGGTATCAACATAAGGAAAACGCCTCATAATAGTGGCCTGCAGGGAATAATGGAGACCGGTGAGCAGTGGATCGGCGGTGGAATCTTGTCCTTGCATGGCGCGCAGGCGCCGGTGGGCGCTGTTGGCGGCATTCATAAACTGCTGAAATCTCGAGATCGCGGAATCAACCGTTATCTGGTCGTATTCGATGATAATGGGAATGGCATTGGCCGCTTCCTGGCGTTCCTCGTCAAGTTCTCCCGGGGTTTTGGCAATCGCGACCTGAAACGGCGCCATGATATCATCAACGGCGATTTCACCCTTGCGCGGGTATTCCAACGGATAGTAAAGTTCCTCGGCCGGATACAAGAATGAAATCAGGATTGCGGCGGCAAGCAACATCAGGATTTTATTGGCCTTGCTCCGCGTCCCCGATGTCGTCGCCTGGCGGGTTTCCGCCTGCACTTTCAGGAACCGTTTGATAGCTCGTTTGATTCTCAGTAATATTCGATACATTAGCGGGAACGATTGTTCCCGTTACTCCTTTCGACTGTCCTTGTCGAAGCGTTCGTAGGCGCGGATAATCTGCTGGACCAGCGGATGTCGCACCACGTCCCGATCGGTCAGATAAACAAACTCAATTCCCTTGATACCGACCAGGATATTCTGAATAATGATCAATCCGGATTTCCTCTTGATATCCAGATCGATCTGCGTCACGTCTCCGGTAATAATCGCCTTCGAAGCCTGTCCCAACCGCGTCAGGAACATCTTCATCTGATCCGGGGTGGTGTTCTGCGCTTCATCGAGAATGATAAAGGTTCGATCCAGGGTGCGCCCGCGCATAAATGCCAGGGGTAAAATCTCGATGGTACCCAATTCGATATATTTCTGGATCTTGTCCGGCGACATCATGTTATGCAGGGCGTCATATACCGGCCGCAGGTATGGGTCAACCTTGGCGCGGATATCCCCGGGAAGAAACCCCAAAGACTCCCCGGCCTCAACCGCCGGTCGCACCAGGACGATTCGATTGACCAGTTTTTCCTTCAACGCCGTCACCGCGACTCCCACCGCCAGATAGGTTTTCCCGGTTCCCGACGGTCCGATGGAGAACACGATATCGTTATTGTGAATCGCATCCAGGTATTTTTTCTGGCCGATTGTTTTCGGGCGAAGGTACGGTTTTGACCGCGTGCCGGCGGTATCATCGTCGGCGATCGCCCGTGCCGGTCCATTGCCGTCTTCTTGTATCATCTCAATCGCGTAGTTTAAGTACTGCTCTGATATATAATCGGCATTAGTCAGTCGTTCCGTTAAATCCTCAAACAACCGTACGACCATGTCGACGTCATCGGGTTTTCCCTCGATAATGACCTTGTTTCCCCGCGCCACGATGGTCGGTGGAAAGGCCTTTTCAATTCGTCGCAGGTAGACGTCATTCTGCCCGAACAGCAAACGTGGATCATGCCCTTCAATCAGAAATGTTTTTGAGACGGTTTCTTTCACTCCGGTTCCCATCTACCCTCAATTAACTACTTCTGTGATAAAAATTCCAGGCCCAATTCCCGCAATTGCTCCGGCGTTATATCCGACGGTGAGCCGTCCATGAGCGACGCCGCCGAGGCCGTCTTGGGAAAGGCGATAACTTCACGAATATTGTCATTGCCGGTCATCAGGGCCACAATACGATCCACCCCAAGTGCGATTCCACCGTGGGGCGGGGCGCCATATTCAAGTGCGCGCAACAAAAATCCGAACATCTTCTCGGCCCGTTCATCGGACATCCCGAGAATGTTGAGAATGCGTTGCTGAATTTCGCGCCGGTGCACCCGGATGCTCCCGGAGCCCAGCTCGGTTCCGTTGAGAACGAGATCGTACTGCTCGGCGCGGATACGCCGCAGGGGATGCTCCGTGTCGCTGATCGCCAGGTCGGTTTTGAGATCGCGATCCAGCAGAGGCAGGTCCTCCTCCAGCGGGTTGGAAACAATGTTGTGCATAGCTTCGAGCCGATCCTCGTCTTCATTATATTCAAACAGCGGGAACCTGGTTACCCAGAGAAATTTCCAAGCGTCTTTTTTGACCAGTTCATGTCGCCGCCCCAGGTGCAATCGCAACTGCCCCAGGATGGTTTCGGTCTTGAGTTTTTTATCCGAAATGATAAAGACCGCATCGCCGCTTTCGGCGCCGACCTTGGCGCAGATGGCATTCTTGATATCCTCACCGATGAATTTCATGATTGGCGATTTGTCGCCCTGGTCGGCTCGCAGAATATAGGCCAGTCCGCCGGCTCCGAGCTGTTTGACAAAATCCGTCAGCTCATCAACCTGCTTGCGGGAATACCCGCCTCCCCCCTTCAGGCAAAGTGCCTTGACCACCCCTCCGTTTTTGATATTATCGGTGAAAACCTTGAACCCACACTCCCCGACGGTTTCGGTGAGATCGACGATTTCCATGTCGAAACGAAGGTCGGGCTTGTCGATTCCCCAGCGATTCATAACCTCGTAATAATCAAAACGCGGGAACGGGGTTTCAACCCGAATTCCCAGCACTTTTTCAAACACGTGAGCCATCATATTCTCGATTTCGAGAAAAACGTCATCGCGCGTAACAAACGACATCTCCATATCCAGTTGCGTGTGTTCCGGCTGGCGATCGGCACGCAGGTCTTCATCACGCAGGCAACGCGCCAGTTGAAAATATTTGTCAAAGCCGGACACCATGAGAATCTGCTTGAACAGTTGCGGAGATTGCGGCAGGGCATAAAATTTGTGTTTCTGGACCCGGCTCGGGACGACATAATCGCGCGCGCCCTCGGGGGTGGAGCGAATCAGCAGGGGAGTTTCGATTTCATAAAAATCGCGATCCGAGAAATACTCTCTGATAGCCCGGGTAGCCAAATGCCGCACTCGCAAATTGTTCTGGAGCGGGCGGCGGCGCAGGTCAAGATAGCGGTATTCCAGCCGAAGCACGTCGCTGGCCTCGGTAACATCCTCAATTTCGAACGGCGGAGTTTTGGACTCGGCCAGGATATAAAAGGCATCGATCGCCACTTCGATCTCGCCGGTTGCCATGTTTTCATTGATGGTTCCTTCGGGGCGCGGTTGCACCACTCCTTTGGCGGCAACCACGAATTCATGGCGGGCCCTGGTGGCCAGTTCAAAAACCTCCTTCGCGACTTTTTCAGGATTGAGCACGACCTGGGTCAATCCGTAGCGATCACGGATATCAACAAATAACAGTCCGCCGAGATTGCGGTATTCCTGCACCCAACCGTTCAAGATGGCGGTCTTGCCGATGTCAGCGGCGGTTAATTCACCACAGGTATGGGTTCGTTTAATCTCTGTAAATGACGGCAATATATCTCCAATAAGTTTATATCTCATATAAGATTAATTCGGCATAACCGAAACCATTTTTACCCTCGGACTAACCGTATAGCCGCCGAAAGTACGTAAATAGAAATCAATTGTCAATAGGAACAATGTTGATAAAAATGCATTTTACTTAATGATTGGAGGACTGAAAGGGACTTGACAAATCGGATTGAACGTATATAATTCGTTCATTTTTAACGGTTTGCAACCGATATAGAAAAGTGTTATGAACGTCGCGAGATTCATGAAAGAAGAGTTGATTGTGCTCGATTTTATCTCGGAGCAGGAGCCGCCGCCGGATAATCCCGAGTCCGTTAAGTGGAAAGAGCGCAATAAGGAACAAATACTGTCGGATTTGGTGACTATCCTGGAACGATCCGGAAAGGTTGTCAATCGCAGTAAAATCCTGATCGATTTTATCAACCGGGAGCGCAAGGCGACCACCGCAATCGGTCTGGGCATCGCCGTCCCACACGTCCGATCCATGCAGGCCAAGGAATTCATTATCGGGATTGCCAGATCGCGGACCGGGTATAGTTTCGATTCGCTTGACGGCGATCCGACCCAGCTTTTTTTCGTCATGGCTTCTCCCCCCTATGACGATAACCTGTATCTCAAGGTTTTCAAGGAGCTTTCATCTTACCTGCAGTATGAATCCTTCCGTCAGGAATTGCTGGACGCCGAACATCCATACGAAATTATCCGTGCCTTTAGAAATATGGAATAATCTACTATTCCCCGTACATCCCCAACAGCGACGTCTCCTCCAGAATATGCCCGTTCATTATGGCAAGCAGGTCCGCTTTGGACAGACCGCTATCGGTCTTTTCCTGATTAATGGCAATCATTATATCAAGCGCGTACAGTTTGAAAAAGTACCGATGCGGTTTTCCGCCCGGCGGGCAGGGACCACCATACCCCACCTCGCCGAAATCGGTCATCCCTTGATGAACAGGCCCATGCATGCTGTCAGGAATGTTGGTGTTCCAATCCCGGGCGCTGAAGTTTTCGGGAAGCCCTGCGATGTCCGGAGGAAGATTATACAGCACCCAGTGTACCCAGGTCCCTCGCGGTGCATCGGGATCATCGCAGATCAAAACCAGCGATTGCGCCCGGTCCGGGACATCGTTGAAAACAAGGGCGGGTGAGACATTAATGCCGTCGCAGGTGTGTCGTATGGGGATGGTATCTCCGGCGGCAAAGGCCGGACTGGTAATGGTCATGGCTGGACTTTCATTCACGAGAGACGCGGTATCATTGTCGGTCTTGTCACAGTGAATTATTCCAGGCAACAGCACTGACAACACGGCAATGAACAATTTTTTCATGATATCCTCCCTGATTGGTCTTGTGTTAAAACGAACGGTGAAACATCGCTTTAAAATATGGCGGGCGGATCCCGCCCAATCAAATAAAAAAACCGCCGGCATCCGGCCGGCGGTTCGTGAACAATCTTGCTGTTCCGAGCAATTACCTACGGCCCCTCAGGTGTCATTTGATCGTCATCTTTCTTCGCAATGCGTTTCAGAAACGGTTCAAAGAGATCAATCGGCAGAGGAAAAACAATGGTCGAGGCCTTATTGACCGACACCTCCACCAGCGTTTGCAGATATCGCAACTGCAGGGCGCTGGGTTGTTTGGAGATAATCGCGGCCGCATCGGCCAGCTTGGTCGAAGCCTGGAATTCACCTTCGGCATGAATGACCTTGGAACGCCGCTCGCGTTCGGCCTCGGCCTGCCTCGCGATGGCACGGGTCATCTCGGGCGGCAAATCGACGTTCTTGACCTCCACCACCGAGATTTTTATTCCCCACGGTTCGGTGTGATTATCGATAATTTTCTGCAATTCCTGATTGATTTTATCACGTTTGGACAGCAGTTCATCCAACTCCACCTGTCCCAGCACCGACCGGAGTGTGGTTTGTGCGATCTGCGAGGTGGCTTCGAAGAAGTTCGCGACTGCGACGATGGCCTTGTTGGGATCCATCACCCTGAAGTACACCACCGCGTTGACTTTCACCGAGACGTTATCAAGCGTGATGACATCCTGCGGTGGAACGTCAAACGTGATGGTCCGTAGATCGACCCGCAGCATTTTATCAATGATGGGAATCAGGAGAATGATACCGGGGCCTTTGGCACCGATCAGGCGTCCCAGTCGGAAGACAACACCGCGCTCATATTCGCGCAATATTTTGATCGCACTGGATAATAATAGAATACCCAGAAAGATTATTACGGCAAGTCCCGCCAGTGACGGCATATGACCTCCTTTATGAAGATTTTTTTCTGACTTTTATACGCATATTATCAATGTCAACCACGGTCACCTCCTCGCCCGTTTCAAGCGGCTCATCGGCGATTGCTTCCCAAAGCTCTCCGGCCACGAAAACATAGCCCGACCCGTCGATACGTTGCTTGACGATGCCGATCTCGCCCAGCATTCCCTCACGCCCGGTGGTTGGTTTGGTGATCCGGGCCTTGAAGGCCAGGGTGAAGGCCAGCAGAACCAATGCTCCCAAAAAGAGTGCGACGATAATGACGATTGACTTTGAAACCCGCAGTTCGGGATCGGCGGTATCGATCAACATCATCCCCCCGATGATAATGGACACCACCCCACCCACGGTTAGCAGTCCATGACTGACCACCTTAACCTCCAGGATGAAGAGTATTATGGCAAATATAATCAATAACAGGCCGGCATAATTGATCGGCAGGGTACGAAAGCTATAGAAAGCCAGGATCAGACAGATGCCGCCGACCACACCCGGAAGAATGGCGCCGGGATTGTACAACTCCAGCACCAGTCCCAGTCCCCCCAGCGAGAATAGGATAAAAGCCACATTGGGCGAAGAGATGATTTCCAGCAGGGACTGGATAAATGTTTTTTCAATCGGAGTTTGAACCGGGTCGGACGAGCGGATTCTTTTTATGCCAAGTGCGGTATTGACCTCCAGCCCGTCAATCTTCTCCAGCAGGTCGTCCACGTCGTCGGCCACCAGGTCAATAACGCCGTGTTCCAGCGCCTCGGAGTTGGTCAGCGAGATCGACTCCCGCGCCATCCTCTCGGCGTACTCCGCATTGCGCCCGTGCCGTTCCGCCATCCCGCGCAGGGCCGCGACGGCATCGTTCATGATTTTTTCGGTGAGAACCGAATCCATCGGCTGACCGGACCCGGAAACCACATGCGCCGCCCCGATATGCGTGCTCGGCGCCATAGCCGCGACGTGCGCGGCATAGGTGATATACACACCCGCCGACGCCGCCCGCGCGCCAACCGGTGATACGTACACCACCACCGGAACGGAGCAGTTCATCATGGCCTTGGTGATCGCCCAGAAGGAATCGTTGAAACCGCCCGGCGTGTCCATGAGAATCAGCAGGACGTCGGCCCGGTTGCGCTCGGCTTCGGAAACCGCCTCGATAACACGATCGGCGGTAACCGTCCCGATCGGGCCATCAATGGTCAGGACAAAGATCTCACTGGGCCGGTCTGCGGAGATTACGGTATCGGTTTCTCCGACAACGGTGGTCGTGTCAACCGCTAGGGTGTCATCCGAATAGAGCGGTGTCGAAACCAGGAGACAAAACACCAGCGTGAGAATGATTTTTTGTGACATGATATGCCTTTCTAAAGAAAATAACGTCACAATGATGCAGACTGTCAACTATAAAACTATTTAAGATGCCGCTCGTGACTCGCCCTGATTTCACTTAAAAGGCGATCCGTGAGTCGGGGTGCTGATAGACCGGATGCCCGTCAAACACCGTCGCGGCAACGGTCACACCGTCCAACCGCGAAACCGCCGTGCGATAGATATTGTCCGAGAGAACCACAAAATCGGCGATAAATCCCGGTAGCAGTCTCCCCCGCGTGTATTCCTGTCCGACCGCAAAGGCTGGTCCGGCGGTGAAACCATAAATCGCCTCGGCAACTGTCAGGCGCTGTTCCGGATAAAAGACTCGTCTTGTCCCGGGAAGGGTCCGCCTTACGGCGGCCCGGATACCGGCCAGGGGATCAAGCGGTTCAATCGGCGCATCGGAACCGAAGGCCAGTGGGATTCCACGTTCCAGCAGGGTTTTGAAAATATAGCAATTGCGCCCCCGACTACCCCAGTATTTTCCGATCATTGTAATATCCGACGGGCAGTGCGACGGTTGCATCGAGGCCACCACGCCGAGCCGTTTGAGGCGGGAAATATCTTTGCGCCGCATCATCTGGACATGTTCGATACGATAGCGAGCGGTCGGCGGTAATGACGGTGCCAGTTCATAGCAATCAAGAACGTTGGCAACGGCCCGGTCACCAATTGCGTGCACGGCCAGGGGAAGTCTCAGTCGTGCGGCGCGTTTAACAATCCGGAGGATATCGGCCTTGGTCGTGGTTTCGATACCGTAATTGTCTTTCGAACCGATGTATTTGTTGAAACACAGCGCGGTCTGGCTTCCCAGGGCACCGTCGGCAAACATCTTGATACCGTTCAGCCGGAAATACGTATCGGTGTATTTTTGTTTTATTGCGATCTGACTGAGCGCGGTCAGGATTTTCGGCGGAGCATAATAATTGATGCGAAGTCCCAGCCTTTTTTTGGCGGACAAATCGGCAAAGAAATCCAGCGCATCGGGACCGTCCATCGAATGCACTCCGGTGACGCCCCGGGTGTACATCTGCCGCACCAGTTGACGGTGCAGAGTAATCATCTTGTTTCGATTCGGCTCCTTGACATGTTTGTACACCGGGAAATAGCCCGGGATTTCCTTGAGAATGCCGGACGGCTCGCCGTCGGCCAGGCGTTCAAACCGTCCTCCCCGGGGATCGGGGCTTTTAGCCGTAATGCCGGCCAGTTTCAACGCCCGCGAGTTGGCCCAGAGCATATGCTGGTCCTTGGAAAAGATCGCCGCCGGTCGACCGCCGGTAACCCGGTCGAGCATGTACCGATCAACCTTCACATAAGATTTCCAGCGATCAGGCGAGTAACCCTGCCCCACCACCCACTCGTTCTTTTTCAATCCCTCCGCATGTTTCTTGATTTTCTCAAGCACGCTTTCAACCGACGCCAGGCCATCGAGCATGACATTACTCATTGATTGCGCCATATAATAGAAATGCGTGTGAGCATCGACCAGTCCCGGAATAACCGTGGCACCGTGCAGGTCGATTTTTCGGTATGAGGCAAAATCCGAGTCCTGATCAAGGCGATTGCCCACCGCCACAATGGTGGTGCCATCCACGGCCAGGGAATCCACGACGGGATTGCCATCGGCTTGAAGATAGATTTTGCCGCGACAGTACAAGCTACGTTTGGTCAAACCGGTCTCCCTTCACCCTGATGTCTCCCTCCCGTTTCGTGATTTCCAGTTGATCGACCGTTTCAAAAATCGGCACGATGTACTTGCGCGAACTCCCCAGTTTTTCCCTTAGATCGGCGACACTGACTGATCCCCGCTCGTTCAAGGCGGTCCGAATCGTATCGAGAATGCGCCTCCAAACCGTTCCGTGAAAAACCAGAGTGCCTCCGACTTTGACACATCTCTCCGAGCGCAGAAGATAATCCAGCGCCTCTTTACGCTCGGAATCATCGCCCACCAGTTCCTTGAGTGTCGGTGGTGAGAACTCCGCATCGCGCAACTGTTTTTCCATGGCCTCGGCAACCTGCTTTATTTCGCCGGAGGCGGTAATCTCCCGGCCCGGGACATCATAGACGTTCTTTCGTTTCAGCAATCGTCCCTCTTCGCAAAGCAAAGCGATAATCGGTTCCAGGGCCGCCACCGTCTGCCTGAGTTCTTCGGCGATTTTTTCGATCGGGATTCCCTCGCGATGCGAGTGTTTTTCCGTGTAGGCTGTCACGGCCGAAATAATGCGTTCCGTCACTTCCACCAGATCATTGGGACGATAGTATTTTCCACCGGTTTGCCTGATTGTCCCTGCGGTCAGCAAATCATTTAGAATTGACGATATGGTTTTATCCGCGTATGCCGTAAAGCGAAAATCATCGACCGGGACAAACAACTTTTTATCGAACTGGGTGTCGATCAGTTTTTCCGGTGTCAGTTCCACCCGTTGCCGCAGATACGAAAACCGCTCTTTCTGTTTCTTGCGCGGAAAGCGCCCCAGCAGGTCGATCAGCATGCCCCCGCCGACCGTGATCTGCGGGGTCGGCAGGCGCAGGATGAAGCGGTCGCCGATAAAGCCCAGCACCGGCTCGAACGGTTTAAAAAAAACAATGCCCTTCTCTCCGGGACTGATACGGTCGGAATCATACAGGCGGATTTCCCCCTCCAGTTCCGTCGTCCCGATTATCATCAACAACCGCCGCCGGTCCTGCAATGCCACTGGCGATTCGGAAAGCAATTCAACACTCATGGCAAACACCGGCCCGTCGGGATAATCGAGTGCCAGTTCCGGAACGGTCAGGACTCCGCCGCGCGAGACATATTGCTTGTCGATTCCGGTCAGGCTGACGGCGGTTCGTTGCCCGGGCCGGGCCTGTTCGACCTGGGTATTATGCGACTGCAGGGTTCGGACTTTACCGGTTTTGCGCTCCGGGAAAACCGCGATTTCCTGACCGACCGCCAGACTTCCTCCGCGCAGAGTGCCGGTTGCGACGCCCCCCATACCGGGCAGGACAAAAGCCCGGTCGATATACAGGCGGGGCTTGTCGATTACTTCGCGTTCGACAATGGTCCGGGCCAGTTTATCCAATTCGGTTTTCAAACGATCAAAACCCTCGCCGGTCTGGGCCGAAAGGCGAACCACCGGTGCATCCGCCAGCCCGGTTCCGGCCACCTTATCACGGATGTCCTCCTCCACCAGGTCAATCCAGTCCGCTTCGGCCAAATCGATTTTCGACAGCGCGATTATGCCATTGGACACACCCAGCAGTTTGACGATTTGCAGGTGCTCCTGGCTCTGCGGCATCCACCCATCGTCGGCCGCCACCACCAGGATAACGGCATCGATCCCCCCGACGCCGGCAATCATATTGCGCACGAAACGTTCGTGGCCGGGCACATCGACAATGCCGATCCGGTTGCCGTCGGCGGTATCGTACCAGGCAAAACCGAGATCAATGGTCATCTCGCGCGTCTTCTCTTCCGGCAGGCGGTCAGGATCAATACCGGTCAGGCGTCTGATAATGGATGATTTGCCGTGGTCGATATGACCTGCCGTTCCAATAACAAACATAACACGTTACAGGGATTTCAGGATTTCTTTTATCCGCGACACCAGAATCGGCTCGTCCTCAGGATCGACGGCTTTGAGATCTATCAGGAAACGATCATCGCTGATACGACCGATAATCGGAGGCGTGGTTTTGCGAAAAAGAGCCGCGATGCGTCGCGCCGAAAGCTTGCTGGAAAAGACCAGCGCCACCGAGGGCAGTGCAATTTCAGGGAGGGAACCACCACCCATGCGCCCGTGCGATCCTTCCAGGACGATTTTGTCGCCGCCGCCGATAGCATCGAGCAGACGCCGTCCCAATTCGTACAATTCCGACTCTTTGGTGGCCGCGAGGCGCCAGAGTTTGATATTTTCCCGCCAGGTGCCATCAAGGTAGTACCCCAGCAATTCCTCCAGCGTCGAGAAGATGGTCTTATCCACGCGCACCGTGCGAAACGCCGGGTTCTTTTTTATTTTTGCAATCAGGTCGCGGTTTCCAACTATCAACCCGGCCTGCATCCCACCCAGCAGTTTGTCACCGGAAAAACATGTCAGCGCGGCACCGTCGCGCACCGAGGCCTGCACCGTCGGTTCGCGGACGCCGATAAATTCGCTCGTATCGACAAAGACTCCGCTTCCGAGATCATTGACGACCGGTATTCCGGATTCCTTACCCAGGGCGACCAGGCTCTTGATATCGACCTCATCGGTAAACCCGGTTACCGAGAAATTACTCCGGTGCACTTTTAGAATCAGGGCGGGTTTTTCACTCAGCGCGGCCCGGTAATCCGCGAGGGAGGTGATATTGGACGTGCCGATTTCCAGGAGCCTTGCTCCGGAATTGCGAATAATATCGGGGATGCGGAATCCGCCGCCGATTTGGACCAGTTCACCGCGCGAGATAATCACCTTGCGGCGCTTGGCATACGTGTTCAAGATCATGAACAGGGCGGCCGCATTGTTATTGACCACCGTTCCGGCCTCAGCCGTCGACAACATCGCCAGGTAACGCTCCGCCAAAACACCGCGCTGGCCTCGTTTACCCGATGGCACGTCGAACTCGACGTTGCCGTATCCGGTAATTTGTTTTTTTATATTTTCAAACAGTGTCTCCGACAGCGGAGCGCGACCGAGATTGGTGTGGACCAGGATGCCGGTGCCGTTGATAACGCGGCTGATACGACTGGCGGTCACGGTCGCTATCGCCGTGATAATATCCCGGACGATGCCCTGATAGGTTAACGGCCGGTCGGCAGTCTCCATCTTTTCGCGACAGGCATCGACCACCTCCCGAATGATCTCAATCACCAGTGGTCTTGCCAATGCCGCCGCGGCCGCCGTCACGGCCGCATCGGTTGCCAGTTCTTCAATCGCGGGAAGGTCACGTCGATGTTTGATTTCAACATCAGCCATATCGGTTCATCCATTCGATCATTTTATGTCACGGTCAATCTTGTGCACCGGCCAGCGGTACCATCTTTAACATACCACAAAATACGATGAGAAACAAGCTGGGAAACATCGGTCAGTGATTATTTAGAAGCGGATATCAACCCAGATTTGCAGTTGCCGCACGTGAGAATTGCGACTCTGGAGCCGGTCATTGGTATCCTGCCAGCGACCGCTGAGTCCGCCCCGGATCTGACTTGAGAAGGAATACGAGATCGAGGGAACGATCATGAGCACGGAACGATCCGATAGTTTTGTGGTCACGTCATTGATGCTGGTCGGGTAATTTTCCGACAGCTCCTTCTGCAACGACACATCCAGCGACAGCGACATGGTTGATTTGAACCGAATGCGCCCGAACAACGGCAGGCGGAAACCGGTCGGGAGTGAGAACGAATACTTGGTGGAAACCTTCCTGGTGGTTGAGGTCGCCTTGGTGTGTTTGGTTCCCACACCGCTGAGTCCGTTAAACGCCTTGGATTCGGTCACCGAGCGGTCCGCATTGAAATTAATCTGCATGTTGCGAAAGATATTAAAGGAAAAGGAGATTAACGGCCGCTGTGCGGTGGTCATCGTTTCACTGGTGGTGACACCGGTTTCCAGGTTGACTGTCTCTCCCCTGGTCCGAGAGTAATTGGTGCGCGGCTGGAATGTCCTGATGATCGAGTTAAAGGTCGTAAACGTTCGCAGGGGCCGAATAGAGAACCGGATATCCGGAAATACCGTATTGATACTTTTCTGCGGATTCATGGACTTAACGATATCCTCGGTGAATTTCTTGGAGTAAGAGACATCGGCCTTGATTCCGCCAAAGAAACTGGTTCCGGATCGTAGCGAATACGAGGTGGTTTTAATCTCGGAATTCGATGTGTTCGAGGAAATATCGCTTCGCGTCGCGGCGCCGATTTCATCGGTAAGTCCGAAACGGAATTTCATCTGGGCGCGCTCGGTCAGGCCGACAAACGTATAGCTGAATTTCTCGCTGTAATCATATCCGAAGGGATCGGCCCACGATGTCAAAAAGCCCATGACTTTTGAGATGGGGCGAAGGGTTCGCTGGATGAAATTATCATCGGTGGCAATAATCTTGTTACCCCGGACTTCGGGAAGTCCCCGGCGCGGGGTGGGTTTGCTGACCGTGAACAGCTTCTTCAAATCAAGCGAGCCGCTGACCCCATAACTTTTCGAGGAACTGGCAGTGCGGGTGGTATCGCGGACATTCAGATTCTCCCGATAGGAAACGGAGTAATTCAGCTTGTGCGTCAGGAATTTGAACACCTTGGGATCATAGGCGGCACTGAAAGCCTGGGAATAGTTGGTTTCAAGCCCCAGCCGGAATTTCTTGGGACTGAAACTGAAATGGTACGTCTCCGGATCGCTCAAATCCCGCTGAGTGTCCATGCTGTAATTGGTCGTAAGCACGTCGGAGATGCGATAGGTGATCTTCATGCTTCCATGAAAGTTTCGCTGGAGCGTATTGGTGGTAATGCCGCTGGAGTTCTCCGTCAAGCGGAAGGTTCGGTTGAAATCACTGTTGAAATTCCATGAACCGGGAAAGAGATAGAACTTGCTGTTTGCCAATTTGCTCAGCATTGGAATCGGTTGCGTCCAGAAGAATGGGCGCAGGCTCGGGACGGTTCGGATATTCAACCCGTACGAACCGCCGAACCGGTAATTTTCGCTGAATGACATCGGGGCCGAAGGGGATCGTCCCTCGGTCCGGGTATACGAGAAATTGGTCTTGATATTGTTCAGCAACAACGAAAAGAACGGGTTGGTCGTTTTCTTGTTCACTTTCTGGGAAACCGTCAGCGCCTTGGTTTCATTGACGGAACTCTCGGAATCACGCAATTCCACCGGCAGGACGATATCGGTATTGAAACGCAAGCGCGGCACCGTGGTCGATTTTGAATATCGCAGTGAAACCGGGATACTGGCACCATATGACTTGGGCAGGAAGCGATCCATGCGCATGTTGACACTGAAGTTATACGAAGTCGTCGATTTTCCGCTACCCAGGTTCACCTGCGATCCGGCGCGCGTCGACGATGAAATACCGACAAAATAGGCATTCTTATAGAGATAACCGGCGCTGTACGTAAAGAGATCGGCAACATTGCCGCTAACCGTGAGACGGGCGGCAATGCCGACATCTTTGCGAACGTCGGTTAATCGCATTTCGTCAAACCAGATACTACCCGACAGCAGGCGGTCGGAATCCAGACTGAGCATTCCCACGGCAAGGTACTTGACGCGCGTGATGGTGGGATTCCCGACAATCCGATAATTGCCCGCCAGCGTGTCTTGCGGCGAGGGATCCCCGATCTCACGATTCTGCTGGTAAATTTCCTTGAGCCCGGTGATCTCATCGAAATTCATCAGAACCCCGTTGGCATCCCAACCGGGTTGCAGGGTGTCCTGAAAGGCGTAGTAATTCTCTTCATCCTGCCCGATCCGGAAGAAGTACATGACACTATCGGCAGTGGACGATTCCGGTCCGTGCACGAACATCTCCAGTGCGCCGTACCCCATATAGTTGGGGGCATCATAGAGAAACCGCTGGGCGATACAGGTATCACCGTAGGCAAGCGAATCATAGGTCAGCATAAGCGATTGCTCCGGTTCGGTTACCTGGGTGGTCTGATCATAATAGCCGGTTACTCCCGGTGGCGGCGAGTAGATGTCTGCGTTTTCCTGGGTGTTGATGACCGCCACACTGAACAGGGTCGGGGAATCGGGATCTTCGCCATACAACAGGGTGTCGCGCCAGTTGGACTGGACCAGGTCAAGAGCCGCGATTTTAACATCAAACGGTAAATTGTCGGCCGACTCAAGCCACATCCGGACATAGGCAATTTGCGTCCATTTCGGATCCCCGATAATGCCATCCAGCGACAGGGAATCCTGAAGCGGGATACGATAGGTTCGCCAGCCATATTCGTTGCGCGAGCCTTCAACCAAAAACTTGTCATCGGAAAGATCAATGCTGTAAGAAAAATAGTTGTTGGGTGTACTGAAAATACGATCCAGGTTGATATCCTCGGAATCGGGATACCCCCAGCGGTTGGGATCCTGGGCGTTGCCTTCGGTGCCGTTGATATGACTGTAATCGTTTTCGTTGCAACCGTTGCAATCCTCACCGTATCCGTTGTAATACCAGTTGTCGTCATTGGGATCATCGGCTTCGCCCCCACCGGTCTCCCTCCCGTCCGGTTTGCCGTCCAGCCCCACGTCCTCGCCCTCATCAAGGGCATAGTTCAAATTAGTATCTTCGGTATCCAGTGAATCGGAGCCGTTTATATCCTCGGTGATCTCTCCGAGATCGAAGTGGATAATACCCTCGTCACCTTTCAGGCGGATTTCCAGCAGTTGGACCAGATTCTGATTTGTGGCCCCACCTGTCATGAACTTGGTCAATCCCGCCCAGCTCGACGACGGATCAAAGAAGGTGGTATCCTCGTCAACGTCGGCAATGCGGTAATCCAGGACGGAAGGACTATATTCAATCCAGAGTGTATGGGTTCCGCTTTCGCCGGCGGCCAGTTCACGATCCCAGATTTCATCGGTTGCCACCTGTTGATACGGATTGTACCAGACCAGCCGTGCCCGCCGCCGGTAATCGGCCATCCCGACCGGCTTGGAGCTAAAGTACCATTTCTCACGGAATACACCGAGTGAATAGGCATCACGGCTTCCTTCAAAATCATCAACATACGCCACGCCATCGACGTTGGGATTCGGAATCGATTGTGCAAACTCGCCCGAAACCGCCAGGTTTGAGGGTGCTTCCGTACTTATGAACGGCAGAGCATTCACCGCGGAAGTAATAAAATTCGGTTTCATCTTAAAGGAACCGTCGACATCCCACACGATGGTCTCGGCGGTTTCCTGACCGACTTTCGGTTTGCGCGGCGTCGCCTTATCCGACTTGTAGAGGAACGTGGAACCCAACTTAAAATTGGATCCGGCTTCATATTGGGCCCGCAGACCGAACAGGGTTTTCTTTTCGGCCGCAATATACGGCGCATACTCAAAATCAATATTCAGATTGGCGTTGGGATCGACAGCCTCATCGATCAGGAAGGTTACCTGGCCGAAGTCATAATTGATATTGTAATCGGTTCCCTTGACCAGGGCGCGACCGTTCAGCGTTATCTGTTCCGAACCCTCGATGATATTGGCTCTGCCCAGGCTGACCTGCGCGGCGCGACTGCTGTTGGTAATCTCAATGTAATACTCACTGGCTTCCAGCTTTTCCTGTGCCGTGGCCGAGTTATATAACTCCGGCACCTGCGGGTCAAGAATGGTATCCGCCCAGGTTTGCGTGGTGGCAAACGGAAAGCGATCGGGAAAAATAAGCAATCCGCGCTGGGCGTCAATCAGGTTGGTTTTCACGTCCGCCAGCCCATCAGGGACCGCCTGACCCTGCTGATTGAAGCGATCCAATCCCAGTATACGGATATAGGGTACCCCCCCCTGGTTATCCAGGTTATCGCCAATGTTTTCGGTGCCGTCCTCACCCTTGAACAGGTTAATTTCCAGCCCCTCAATGTCAATATTGTACTGACCGAGACCGTACACATTTCGCCACATGTAATTCCAGGTAACATCCGAGGGATCGGTATTGCGAGGACTCAGCAGTTTTAAGACGTAGGGATCACCCTCGATCGCAGGCGTGACCGATCCGATGGTGTCGATACTGCCGGGATTGGGGTCATTCGGCCCCCGCTTAACGACCATGAACGTCCCGAGATAGGAGTCGCCGGTACCTCCGAACGACTGATCAAACAACACCCAGTGTTCGGCCTGGTTCACATAGTAGTTGTTTTCATCTATTTTTGCGACCCCGACGGTGTCGTTTTTCCAGGCGGAATCGGTCGGGAACAAAGGATCGATATAGAAAATGGCATCCGGTGCGGTCACGTCACCGACCTGGCCGACCTTGGCAAATCCGTAAATCTCGATATACTTGATGGTATCACCGGGACGGAAATCTATTTCGTTTTCGGCATAGTCACTCCCCTGCACATCGGCAATACGACCCAAATCGAAGATTCTGCCATCCAGGTAGTTGTTGTCACGAACATAGGTTTTCTGAGTACTACTGCCGGCACTGATGGAGGTCCGCTCGGTCGTTCCTTTTTCCTGGCTGGCGATGGCGGTCAGCGACAGGGCTCCGATCTGAGCGGTGGTCTTAAGGCCAAACAAGCCGTTAATACGCGCCGAATAACCGACGAACTGCGTGTTGGGAAGGCTCAAGGTGGTATTGCCGGCCTCAATGGATTGGATGATATCGTCTTCGTTGCCTTTGTAGCGCAACATAATGCGATTGGCCAGGGGAATATCGGTCTTGGAATCATGGGATACCGAAACCGTTATTTTGGTTCCGATGGTGCCGCTGATATCGAAACGCGATTCCTGCTCCATCTGTAATGATGGAAACTTGCTCTGCCGATAGGTCGCGGTCGAGGCCTGATCGGTCCATTGGGATTGACCGGAAAAGGTAATCCGATGGTAGCCGGAAACCTTGATCCCGGCTCCCCCCTCGCCAAAAATCGATTCCATGGTTTTCGACTTGATCGGAATGCGCAACTGGAACAGGCCGCCGGTCTTGTCCCTCTGGTTTTTGGTCAGGGCCGCGGCACGGAATTGACTCATGTTGCGTTCCAGCGACACTTTCCGACGATAAGTCAGAAACGCCTCGGCGTCCGCCGTCATCGGAACATATTCATACTGAATCGGACCGTGTTTGAAATAATAAGCGGAAAAGGTCAGCGAGCGTTCAAAGAAACTGGAACGCACCACCAGGACCTTGGAGGAATAGATCATCTTGAGTCGTGGCGGCCGATAATCGGCAATTGAGATCAACGGGTCAAGTCGCTCATCCGGTAAAGGCGATATCATACCGGACGGGAGATCAAGATTACCACTGAGCCCCGGTTCCACGGCGTATGTCACCATTGCGGCTGACAACAGCCAGAAAAAGACAATCGAAAATGTAAGTTTGTTGCGCGTAGTTCAACCGAAACTTATCGGTTCGTTTTACATCGTTAGGAACGGGTCGATAGGCCTCCTTCAGAACTCACCCAGATAGGTTATCTCTTCCTGTAATTCTATACCAAATTTCTCTTTTACTTTCAGCTTCAATTGCTCTGCCAACCGCCGCACGTCCGCCGCGCTGGCAGTACCGTCATTGACGATAATGTTGGCATGGTGCTCAAAGACCCGGGCGTCGCCGCATCGCAAACTCTTCGCGCCGATTTCATCCAGCAGTTTGCCTGCGGACAGCTTGCCGTATTCCTCTCTGGAATCGGGAATATTTTTAAAAAAACATCCGGCCGTAAGGGCATCTTGTGGGAGTTTCCGGGCTCGTAGCGCAAATATTTCATCAACACGTTGTCTTATCAGTTCCTTTTTGCCCATTTTCAGTGCAAACTTTGCCCGCGTGACAAACTCACCGGTTCGCTTCAAAATCGAACTGCGGTACCCAAACTCAAAATAAGTTGTCTGCTCGGTTCTTATACGTCCTTTCCTGTCAACAAGTTCCGCCGATTCCAGGACGGCACCGGTTTCGGAGCCATAAGCTCCGGCATTGCCAAATATAGCGCCGCCGACGGTTCCATAGATACCTGTTGCAAATTCCAAGCCGGTTAATTGATTTTCCGTGGCGAAATTGACCAAATTCCGCAATTCTTCACCGGCTCCGACTTCGATGTATGTCTCGTGAGCTGTCATTCCCGTAATGATATTCCGTATGATTAACCCATTGTAGCCATTTTCCGACACCAACAGATTCGATCCGCCACCAAGCATAAAAAACGGAATCCGGCTCTCTCCGGCCGCCGTCACGATTTCCGCAAGTTCCTCGGTCGACGATACTTCGGTAAACAGCGCCGCCCGACCACCGATCCCAAACGTAACCAGATCCGCCAGCGGTCGATCCGCGACAACCCGGCTTCCGAACCGTTTCAGAAACGCGGTTTTTACATCGGCTGTAATTTGCCCGGTCTTACTTGTTATACCCATCACTAATTATACGGTTGTCAGGCCAAAAATCAAGCCCAAAGGGGCAATATGGTTAGCTTGACGGATTCTGAGCCAAACTGTCATTTCAGGCGTCGGCATCATCCTTTTTATCCGCTTCGCCTTCGGCCTGGGTCGGTTTCTCTGCCTCGGAATCGCCGGACTCAGTCGGCGTTTCTTTTTTGTCCGCGGTCTCATCCGGAGGTTTCTGGGATTCATCCAGATAATTCATACGCAACTCGTACAGCATCCGGGACAGCAGTTTTTCTTCCTCATCGTCCAGGTTCCCTTTGGTCTTTTCGGACAACATGCTGAGCATGTCAATACTGGCCCGGGCCTGATCCAGATTACGTTCCACCTTGCCGGTGATCGGTGACGCGATCTTTCCCATCTGTTGCCAGGCCGCAACCTGTAGTGATGACACCAATGTAAAGAAGTGGACATTGATGTTTTTTTCCGTATCGGTCATGATTCCTCCGCAAATGTATATTAGCCAAAACGGCTCAAGTCCCTGCGATTTCCACTCATTTGCCTGAGACAGCTTAACAGATTATCGTCCTCCCTGTCAAGTTCTTTGTCATCGCGCAACAACTCCGCGACAACCTTCCGCGTGATCGGCAACAACCAGGCATCGACCACCAGATTGGCCACACGTAATTCCGGCAAACCGTGCTGGCGGGTTCCGAAGAACTCCCCCGGTCCGCGCAGTTCCAGGTCCGCCTCTGCGATTTTAAATCCGTCGGTTGATGCCTGGAACATGTTCAGCCGCTTCTTCGCCAGGTCACTGACGGGCGGAACGGCAATGGCAATCATGGTACCGCGTTTTTCGCCGCGCCCGACCCGACCGCGCAATTGGTGCAACTGCGACAGCCCGAACCGTTCGGCATGCTCAATCACCATGATGGTCGCCGAAGGAATATCGATCCCGACCTCAATGACCGTGGTCGCAACGAGCACGTTTATTTTTCCGGCGCGGAAATCGGCCAGCGTTTTCTCACGTTTGTCTTTTTTGGTGCGTCCGTGCACCAACCCCACGCGGCAGTCGGTGAACACCTCTTTTTTCAGCCGTTGATACTCATCCTCCGCCGCCTGCAGGTCAAGCTTCTCGGATTTTTCCACCAGCGGATAGATGATAAACATCTGTTCGCCCTCATTGACCCGGGTCTTGAGATAGTCATATATTTCCGGGCGGGAATTCGCGGTGCGCCAGACCGTCTGTGTCGGCTGTCGTCCCGGCGGCATGGTTTTTATCGATGAGATATCGAGATCACCATACAGTGTCAACGCCAGGGTTCGCGGTATCGGGGTCGCGGTCATAACCAGCGTATCGGGGCGGCTTCCCTTGGTAATCAGCTTGCCACGTTGCATCACCCCGAACCGGTGTTGTTCGTCGATCACCACCAGGCCCAACCGCTGAAACCGCACCGATTCCGAAATCACGGCATGCGTCCCGAAGACAATATCGATGGTACCATCCGCGATCTGCCGTTCAACTTCCGTTCGTTCGGCCTTGCCCAGCGCCCCGGTAACCAGCGCGGTTTGTATGCCGATCTCCGCCAACGGCTCTTGCCAGGAATGATAATGCTGTTCGGCCAGGATTTCGGTCGGCGCCATAAAGGCGGTTTGTAATTTGTTTTCCGCGGCAAAAACCGACGCCATCAGCGCCACCACGGTTTTACCGCATCCGACATCACCCTGCAAAAGTCGATGCATCGGGCGGTCGGACTGCATGTCCGAAAGAATCTTCCCCGCCGAAGTCTGTTGATCCGGAGTCAGGGTGAACGGCAACGCCTTTGTTAAGTTTTCGACGATCGTGCCTGGCGCCTTGTACTCATGTCCCTTGCTGACTTTTTTACGTTCCTTGCGGCTCTGCAAAATCATGTACTGCAGGGCGAGCAGTTCATCGAACGCCAGCCGCGTGCGCGCCCGATCCTTGTCTTCCATATTGTCGGGATAATGAATCTGCCGAATCGCATCCGGCAGTACCGTCAGTTTCGGTTCCGCCAGGTATTTCTCGGGAAGATAGTCAATCAGCCTGTCGGAGGTCATCTCCAGCGCCCGGCTGATAATCCCCCGCATCAGCCGCGAGGTGATCCCGGCCTTTTTCAGATCGGCGGTCGACGGGTATACCGGGACAATACGCCCGGTGTGGATCAGGTGGCTCTCCTCATCCTCGATCCGCTCCATCTCGGGATGCACGATTTGCCGTTGCTGATAGTACGTTACCGATCCGGTGGCGGCGTATATGTCCCCCTTGTTGAACATTTTCTCAAGGTAGCGATAGCCCGCAAACCAGATCAGCGCAATCATGCCGGTATCATCACCGAGAACAACTTCCAACCTCGAACGGCGACCTTTGAGAATTCCCTTGCCAAGCACGCGGCCGATGATGGTGACCTCCATGTTGGCCTGCAGTGATCCGATCGGCATAATCATGGAACGGTCGAGATAGCGGCGCGGCAGATAGTGCAGGAGATCATAGACGGTGTTAATCCCCACCCCGGCCAGGGCGGCGGCGCGGCGGGGCCCGACTCCCTTAAGATACTGAATCTGTGAATCGAGTTTTAATTCCGGCATTGTTTCAGAGTAACGGGCGAACGATGAAAAGTCAATAACATTTGTCACGGCGCCCGACCCAAAACTTGTTGACATCCCATCGTTTATAACTGTTGATTGCAATTGAACCCGACCCGGAACGTATCATGATGTTTTTTTATTTTTTCGGGAAGAATAATTATTACAGGGTGTATCAATTATAGAATGCAAAAAACAAACCGCTGGAGGGTATATGACGATTCGCACCGTATTTGTAACAGGATTGTCGGCCGTTTTGCTTTGCGGGCTGGCACTGGGCGGAGGAACCCGGAATCAGGACAGGACAATGCAGGGAAACAACCAATTCGCTTTTGATCTATTCGAGAAGTTTACCGCCGAGGATTTTGGCGAGAATATTTTCTTCTCACCGTTGAGTATTTCGATGGCGCTGGCAATGGTGTATAACGGCGCCGACGGCGACACCAAAGCCGCTATGGCCGACGCGCTGGCACTTGAAGGAATCGAAATCGAACAGGTCAATCGGGCTTTCAAAACAATTATGACCGACCTGCCGGCGGATGATCCGTTCGTTAAAATGGAGATTGCCAATTCTATCTGGGCACGCGACGGAATCAGTTTCGATGCCAACTATCTTCAGCAGGTTGAAGATTTCTATCAGGCCGAACTCACCACGCTGGATTTCGGCGCGCGGTCCTCGGTTGACCGAATCAACGCCTGGGTCAGCGACAAGACGCATGAGAAAATCGACAAGATTATCGCGGAGTTAAGCCCCGACGATGTCATGATCCTGATCAACGCCATCTATTTCAAAGGTACCTGGGGGATGCAATTCGACCCGGGCAAAACCCGTGACCGGGAGTTTCATTTGCTCGACGGCTCGGTAATCAATCACCCGCTGATGCATCTGAAACGCAAGATCGAATACTATCAGGGTGAGGATTTTCAGGCGGTCAGTTTGCCATATGGTGAGAATAAAATCAGCATGTATGTGCTTCTGCCGAGCGAGGATGTTTCATACAAGAATTTCCTGGACAGTATGACTCATGAGAACTGGGATAGCTGGATCGGGCGACTGCATAAGCGCGAGGGAACGATTGCGCTTCCGAAATTCACGCTGGAGTACGAAAAAACGCTCAATGACATACTCAAGGCGCTCGGAATGGAGGTTGCCTTCAATCCCACGATGGCTGATTTTTCAAAGATGAACGGTGATCCGGATCAGGGCAAAATCTTTATCAGCGAGGTGCGGCATAAGACCTTTGTCGAGGTCAACGAAGAGGGCACCGAGGCCGCCGCGGTCACTTCGGTCCGCATGAAGCTGGCGTCGGCGATGCCGGAGCCGCCATTCGAGATGATTGTCGACCGGCCATTTGTAATCGCGATTCGCGACAACGAAACCGGCACCCTTTTGTTCATGGGTGCGATTGTCAACCCGGCCTGACAGCCGGATAGTATATAATGCAGGGCAACACCGGGCCATCGCGGCGGCCCGGTGTTTATTAACAATTCAACAAAAAACGCGGTGCATGACCTCTCATGCACCGCGCATATATACATACTCCGACAGGTGTCTTACTTATTCTGATGCACAATTCTCCCCGCGAGGATCGTGCAGTCCACCTTGCCCTTTAATTTCCAGCCGATAAAGGGCGAGTTTTTGGATTTCGAACGGAATTTCTTTTCGCTGACCGTCCAGCGTTTCTCCGGATCGATAATTGTGATGTCCGCAGTCGAGCCGATCTCCAGGGTACCGCCCGGCAATTTCAAAATGCGCGCCGGGTTGTAGGTCATCTTGCGGATGGCATCGGCCCAGTTGAGATACCCCTTGTCGATCAACTGCGTCTTGACCAACCCCAGCGTGGTCTCCAGCCCGATCATCCCCGGCGGGGCCTGATCGAATTCGACATCTTTTTCCTCCTCGGCATGCGGGGCATGATCGGACGCAATACAATCGATTGTCCCGTCGACCAATCCTCGGATGACTTCTTCCACATCATTTTTGGTGCGTAACGGAGGATTGACCCTCAAATTGGTATTGAATTCCTTGCCGATTTCCTCGTCGGTAAGCGTGAAATGATGCGGCGTGGCCTCGGCGGTGACATGTATGCCATCGGCCTTGGCGTCACGAATCGCCTTCACCGCCCCGGCGGTCGAAACATGTGCAATATGCACTCTTCCCCCGACAAACTCCGCCAGTTTGATATCGCGCACCACCGCGATAATCTCCGCCACCGATGGTGAACCTTTCAGTCCCAGCCGGGTCGATTGAAACGACTCATTCATGATCGCGCCCTTGGAGAGGAACTCATCCTCGGCGTGCGAAATCACCGGGATATCAAACATGTGCGCATACTCCAGCGCGCGGCGCATGATTTCGGGATTCTGCACGAAATGCCCATCATCGGAAATCGCCACCGCGCCGGCTTTCACCAGGTCGCCGATCTCGGCCAGTTCTTTTCCCTGCGACATCTTGGTCACGGCGCCGATGACGAACACGTTGGCGTCAGCCTCCTCGGCGCGGGAGAGGACGAATTTGACAGTCTCCTGATTGTCGATCACCGGGGTCGTGTTGGGCATGCAACAAACCGAGGTGAACCCGCCCGCCGCCGCGGCCTGACATCCGGTGATGATGGTTTCTTTATCCTCGCGCCCCGGTTCGCGCAGGTGCACGTGCATATCGACCAGTCCCGGTACCACCAGGCTTCCCGACGCATCGATTACGCGATCCTCGGCCATTTTCGCAGTGATCCTGGCGGTCTTGTTGGTTTCGGTGGAAATGTCGACGATTTTGCCGTCCTTCACAAACACATCGGCTTCTTTGCCGAAACCGAGTGCGGGGTCGATGACGCGCCCGCCGCTAATTACCAGATCATAGTCAGCTTTGCTCATTCGTCATCTTCCTCCTTCTCCTTCTTGCCCGACAGCAGGTAGAGCACCGCCATGCGGACCGCCTGACCGTTGGTTACCTGGTCGAGAATCACCGAAGACTTGCTATCGGCAACGTCGGGCGTGATTTCCACGCCGCGATTCATCGGCCCGGGATGCATGATAGTGTAATTCCGTTTGAGTCGTTTCAACCGCTCTTTGGTCATGGCAAACAGGTTGGTGTATTCGCGCTGTGACGGGAACAGGCCAGCCTGCTGGCGTTCGAGCTGGATGCGCATAATGTTGACCACGTCGGCGCCGTCAATGGCCTCATCCAGATCGGTGTAAATATCCACCCCGAACTGCTCGACCTCATAGGGCAGGAGAGTCGACGGGCCGCAGACCGCAACCGAGGCGCCCATTGTTTTCAATCCCCAGATATTGGAACGGACCACCCGCGAATGCTTGACATCGCCGACCAGCACCACCCGCAATCCATCGAGCGTGCCATATTTCTTGCGGATCGTGAACATGTCAAGTAGCGCCTGGGTGGGATGCTCATGCGCGCCGTCGCCGGCATTGATGATATTGGATTCGACGCAGTTGGTCAGAAAGTACGGGACACCGGGCGAGGAATGCCGCACCACGACCATATCGATTTTCATCGCCTCGATATTGCGCACGGTGTCTTTCAGGCTTTCGCCCTTCTTTACCGACGATACCGAGGTCGAAAAACTGATGGTGTCGGCCGAGAGCCGTTTTTCGGCAAGTTCAAACGAGATCCGGGTACGGGTCGATGGTTCATAAAACAGGTTCAACACGGTAACACCGCGCAAGGTGGGAACCTTTTTGATAGGCCGGTCCAGGATTTCGCGGAAGGACTCGGCGGTGTCGAGAATCAGTGACAATTCATCGGCCGTAACGCCTTCCAACCCGAGAAGATGACGTGAACGAAGTTTCATTTCGTATTCCCCCCTTTCTTCCTGGGTTTGGCCTCGGCCGCTTTCGTGGATTTCTTCGCGGGTTTTTTCAACGCACCCTTGACCGCCACGACGACCTCGCGATCATCCTTTTCATTCAAGCGCACCAGCACGCGGTCATCGCGTGAGGTGGGTATATTTTTCCCGACATAATCCGGCCGGATCGGCAGTTCCCGATGCCCCCGGTCGATGAGCACCGCCAATTGGATCGAGCGCGGCCGCCCGAAATCGACAATGGCATCCAGCGCGGCGCGAATGGTTCGCCCGGTGAACAGCACGTCGTCGACCAGGATGATATTGCGATCGACCACATCAAACAGGATATCGGTCCGCTGGATGATCGGCTGGTCGAGTTTGGAATGCACATCATCACGATAGAGGTTGATATCCAGCAATCCCACCGGGACCTCGGCACCCTCGATTTCCTTCAACTGCGCCGCAATTCGTTTAGCGAGATAGGCACCGCGAGTCAGAATACCGATCAACACCAGTGACTCCGCGCCGCTGTTACGTTCGAGGATTTCATGTGCAATACGCGCGATGGCGCGATTGATTTTTTTGTCATCAAGCAGTATCTCTTCCTTGGGCTTGGTCAAAATTCCTCCCTGGCTTGCGGGGTTGGTATTGATACGGATAAACAAGACGGGATAATTAGCCGATTCGTGCGGGGACAACTGATATGATGTGAATACGTAGCCGCCATATTATCCTTTAGCCGCCTCGCCGGACGACCTTAAAAGGTTTACGTTGTCTGATTATATAAAATATTGGCGATTGGTCAATAGCTAACTCAAAAAATCAACCAAATAACCATCTGATTTTTGTGAAATACTCAACCGAGATGCGCGGCCAACTCGGTTTCGGTGAAATACCTGGCTTCGCCGAGTGTCTGTGTCTGATATGCTATCAGTTCCGGCATGGAAAGGTAATCGGTATAGGAACCGTCGGCAAAGAATTGCCGTTTATCGACCATTCTCTGCATGGTCCCGTCTTTCAGGACAATGATGGTATCACACAATTCGAGGATAATGTCGCCGTAATGAGAGACGATGACAATGCCGATCCCCTCCCCCTGGAGCTTGCCGACCAACCGCTTGAACTGCGCGATTCCCCGGGCATCGAGAGCGCAGGTCGGTTCATCGAACAGGATAAACGACGGGGACAAAGGCAGGATGGTGCCAAACGCCAGCCGTCGCCGCTCACCACCGGAAAGCATGAAGGGATTGCGATCGGCGAATTGTCCGCGGGAGAGACCGATGTGTTCATAGGTTTCGGCGGTAATACGATCAATGTCCGGCGCGTGCACGTTTTCGGCACCGAAGCGTATTTCCTGGTCGACTGTTTCAAGGAAAAACTGCCGCTCCGATTGTTGAAATGACACCGCCACCGCACCGGGTTTGTTATCAAATCCGGAATAGGCAACCTCTCCCCCACTCGTTTTCAGCAACCCCGCCATGATTTGCAACAACGTGGTCTTGCCGCTCCCGGACGGGCCCACCACACCATAGACCGCATTGCTGTTAATCTCCAGCGAGAGATTTTCGAATAATGGACTGAAGGCATCATATGAAAAATGCGCGTTGCGCAGGGCAATTTGTTTGTCGGACGGCGGCTCGGGCGCGACCGCATCATGCCCGTTCGCACTTCGGGGGAAATCTATCCGTTTCTTCACGCGACAGGTCAGCGGGACTTCGATACCGGCGGCCAGGCAGGTGCGAATATCATCGTACACAACCGAGGGGTTATCATCGAGCAGGATTTCTCCATCCTTGAGAAGGATCACCCGCTGATACTTGTGGGCAATGTCGGCGTATTGAGTTATCCTGATTACGGTCAGGTCCGGGTTTTCCTGGCGCAGACGACCAATCGCCGCGGACAATTGCCGTTTGCCGGACTCGTCAAGAAACGATCCCGGCTCGTCAAGGATCAGGACATTCGGTCGAATCACCATCACCGAGGCCAGCGCCAGTCGCTGTTTTTCCCCGCCCGACATTTCCGAAGTCAGCCGCCCGATAAACGATGTCAGCCCGAATTGCTCCAGCGACTGTCGGACTCTCTGCCCCAGTTCCGGTTGCGAGACATTCATATTCTCCAATGAGAATGCGGTTTCCCGTTCGACCGTGGTCGACACCAGCTGATTGTCGGGATTCTGGAAAACCAGCCCGACCTTGTGCTTGACGCGTTGGGCATCAGCCTCATCCGACGGATTCAACCCATCGACCCGAATCTCCCCGGCTCCGACCCGGTATACGCCATTGATCAACAGGGCCAGGGTGGTCTTGCCGGAACCGTTGTTGCCGACAATGGCGACCTGTTCGCCCCGGGCAATATGCAATGAGACTTTGCGCAGGGCGGTAATACCGCCGGGATAAGTGTATGTTACGTCAGTAAATCGTATCATAAAAAAACCGCCGACGGCTAATTAACACCATCGGCGGAAATATGCAAGTGAATCGTTGTCTTATTCCTTAAAACAGATGTCCTGCCCACGGGCCGCCCTGGTCTCATCGAGCCGTCGCACCGGCGTGGTATGCGGCGCGGTGGTCAGGTTCTCCAGGTTGCTTTCGGCTTCCCTGGAAATGGCGATCAGGGTTTCGGCAAAATCCTCCAGCGTTTTCCGGCTTTCGGTTTCAGTCGGTTCAATCATGAACGCCTCGTGGACAATCAGAGGGAAGTACACGGTTGGGGCATGAAAACCGAAATCAAGCAGGCGCTTGGCGATATCGAGGGCCTTGGCCCCGTGCTTTTTCTGCCGATCACAGGAAAGGACAAACTCATGCTGACAGACCTGGTTGTACGGAATCTCATACTCATCCTGTAACAGGACGCGCAGGTAATTGGCATTGATAATGGCGTTTTCCGCGACCGCCCGCAATCCTTCGGCTCCAAGCGTCCGGATGTACGCATATGCCCGGATATTATTGGCGAAATTGCCGTAAAAATTGTGAACCCGCCCGATCGACTTCGGACGATCGTAATCCAGGCTGTACTGCTCACCATCTCTGGCAACCACCGGTGCCGGCAAATATGGCGTCAGCTTTTCAACCACGCCGATAGCTCCACCGCCCGGTCCACCACCACCATGCGGCGTGGATAATGTCTTGTGCAGATTGAAATGAAGCAGATCAAAGCCGATTTTTCCCGGTTTGAAAATTCCCAGGGCGGCGTTTAAGTTGGCGCCGTCCATGTAGATCAACGCGCCGGCATCGTGCACAATCTGCGCGATTTTCTCAATGTTTGATTCGAACAGGCCCAAGGTGTTGGGATTGGTCAGCATCACGGCCGCGGTCTCATCGTCAATGGCCGCTTCAATCGTCTCAGGTGAAACGATACCGTCGTCATTGGAAGCGATTTGGACGACTTCGTACCCGGCCAGAATCACCGAGGCGGGATTGGTTCCGTGCGCGGAATCCGGGATCAACACTTTTTTGCGAACGTTGCCCTGATCCTGATGATAGGCGCGGATAATCAGCAGGCCCGTAAACTCGCCCTGTGCACCGGCAACCGGCTGAAGTGACAGGCCGTCAAATCCGGATATCTCCTTGAGATACTCGGTCAATTCATACATGATTTGCAGGGAGCCCGAAGCCGTGGCACACGGCGCCAGGGGATGCTGGGTGACAAAACCCGGCATGGACGCGGCGACGTCGTTGAGCTTCGGGTTGTACTTCATGGTACAAGAACCGAGCGGATAAAAACCGCGATCGATGTGATGGTTTTTAACCGAAAGACCAATGTAATGCCGCATCAACTCGCCTTCAGTAACCTCAGGCAACGCGGCTTCATCGCTCCGGCGATGGGCCTCCGGAATAAACGTCATCAGGTCTTCTGCAGACCGCGACGTCTTTGGCAACGGGCATCCTTCAAGACCCGCTGTTGATTTCTCATAGATGAGTGTTTTATGTTCTGTCATTGCTTGGTCGTTCTTTCTCTTAACCTTCCTCCTCCGGGGGAGGCGGATTATTCAGCCGCTCGATCTGGGCCTTGGCATAGGCCGTGTCGGCGCTTTCGGGATACTTCTTCAAAAAGTCTTCAAAATGGGCAATCGCCTTCACGGTATCGCCCTTCTGACGATAGCAAATCGCCGTCCAGATCAGGGCGTCCTGTCCCGCTTCGGCATCTTTGAATTTCTTCATGACACTGGCGAACTGCGTCAGGGCGTCATCGTACTTCTCATTCCGGCGGAGGATGTTGCCGATCGCAATCATGGCCTGGTCGGTGAACCCGTCGTTGTTATCCGGGTCGGCTTTAACCACCCGGTTATAATAATCGTCGGCCTCTTCGGACATGCCCCGGTCGGCATACTTGTCGGCAATGGCGAAAAGCGTCTCGGTCGTAACTTCGGAATCCGGAAGATTGAGATAATAATCAAGCGTCCCGACACCATTCAGATAGTTGTCGACGGTTTCCAGAAAATCAGCCGGGGGCAGATAACCGCCGATGCGGTCAATCTCGGTGCCATCACTGGCGGCCAGAATTATAGTCGGATAGCCCTGAATGCGATATTGATTCCTGATTGCCGTATCGACCTCGGCATCGATTTTGACAAAAACGATTTCATGTGATTTTGCAATCACCGCCGAATCAACATAAGTGACGGTGTCAAGCGTCTTGCACCAGGTGCACCAATCAGTGTAAAAATCGATCAGCATGGGCTGATTCTTCTCGGAGGCGGTACTGAGGGCCTGATTATAGTCCGTGACAAAGGCGATTGAGGCGGGTTCGGTAACGGTTTGCTCGTCGCCGCCGCATCCCGCCATCAGGATAATTGTCATCACACCCAGCAAAATCCGGGCAGAAAACCGGTTTCGATCCATCGTCTTGTTCATCTCGTCTCCACTGTTTTATCTCAATTCCATTTACAATTCACACCCGATCCGTCATCATAGTGTTTCCGTCAATGCCTGCCCCTGGCCTATTCCGGGGGATCCGGTTTTTGCCATTTGTCCCCGAGAATCATGGTCAGGATATCCTCGGTTTCCTCACGGAAGGACGCCGGGACATGAATCTGAAACTGCCCGAGTTGTTTGCCGTAGGCCTGCGGAAGATTCAATCCGGCCTGGCCGAAAAACCCCGATTCCGAAAACAACACCACCGGGATGTTGTACGACTGCAGGGTTTCTTTGGCGAAATTGGCCGAAGTGGCATCGTTGACCCGTGCCACAAGAATCCATTCGGCATCGTTTTTGGCATCCGCATCGTTCCGCTCAAATTCATAGCCGCAGGTGGGACACGCGGACAATTCACCGGCAAAGTTTTCTCTACACCTCGGACAGTACGGCATGCGATGCGTACTCCTTCACCGCGGAAACTAATTTATCGATTTCCGCCTCGGTTCGTTTCTCCGTAGCCGCAATCAACAGCCCGTCATCCATGCCTTCGAAAAAGCGACCGAGATTGACTCCCGGCAGGACGGCGTTGTTCTTCACGAGTTTATCTATCAGAGGTTTGACCGGGACCGGGCATTTTACCGCGGTTTCCCTGACAAACGGTTCATCGAAGTATGGTTCAAACCCGTCAAGCGCATACAGCTTTTCCGCCAGCCGATGCGTTTTATCCATTGACAGCAGGGCCACCTGTCTAAGCCCCTTTCGACCCATCAGCGACAGGTAGACGGTCGCCGCGGTTGCGCACAACGCCTGGCTGGTGCAGATGTTCGAAGTGGCTTTATCGCGGCGAATATGCTGTTCCCGCGTTTGCAGGGTCAGCACAAAGCCGGGATTGTCTTCGGTATCGACAGTTCGGGCCACCAGCCGTCCGGGAAGCAAACGGATCAGTTCCTTTTTTACGGCGAAGAATCCCAACAGGGGGCCGCCGAAATTCAGCGACATACCCAGTGGTTGTCCTTCGCCGACGGCAATATCGGCGCCGTAATCGGCCGGGGTTTTAAGCACTGCCGCCGCAATCGGATCAACGGCGAGAATCAGGTGACCGCCCGCCCGATGAATCAGGTCGCCGGCGGTTTCGATTTCTTCGATCAGGCCGAAGAAATTCGGTTGCGCCAGAATCACACCAGCCGTGTTCTCGTCGATGGCATCCGCCAACTGATCCGGATCGGTCACGCCATCGCGATGTCGGACAATGACCAGTTCGGTATCGAGACCGTACAGGTAGGTCCTGATCACCTCGCGATAAAACGGGCTGACCGTCTCGGAGACCACGATTTTCCTGCGTTTGGTCTTGGCCATCGACAACCGGGCCGCCTCGGCCGAAGCCGTGGCGCCGTCATACATCGAAGCGTTGGCCACGTCCATGCCGGTCAGCCGGCAGATATGAGTCTGAAATTCATAGATAACCTGCAGGGTGCCCTGTGCCACCTCGGCCTGATACGGCGTATAGGCGGTGGCAAATTCCGGGCGACCTATGATTTGATTGACCGCCGAGGGGATGAAGTGATCATACACTCCCCCTCCGGCGAAAATCGCCAGATCGCCGCTATTTTTTTTGGCCAGCCCCTCGATTTCTTTTAATAATTCAAGTTCCGAAAGCGATTCTGGCAGGTCAAGGGTGCCGGAGAGTTGCAGGTTTGATGGAATCGGCGCCAGCAATTCATCAAATGACGACGCCCCGATTGCGGCCAGCATCCGGCGCCGGTCGTCATCGGTATTTGGTATATACCCCATGGTGTTTCTATATTCCTATTCAACTAGTTTTTGATACTCCTCGGCAGGCAACAACCTGTCAAGATCTTCAGGATTGCTCATCTCGATTTTCACAATCCAGCCGTCATCATAGGGATTCCGGTTGATAACCATCGGGTCATCTTCCAGCACGCCGTTGATTTCGGACAGTTTTCCCGATACCGGTGCAAACAGTTCCGAAACCGTTTTTACCGCCTCGATGGTACCGAACTGCTTCTGCGCGGTCACTTCCGTGCCGGCTTCCGGCAATTCGACAAAAACAATGTCACCCAGCTCACCCTGGGCGTACTCGGTGATGCCGATAACGGCCGTATTGCCGTCGACACGCACCCACTCATGTTCTTCTGTGTATTTAAGATCTCCTGGTATATCCACAATTACCTCACATATTATTGCTGGTCGGTAGGTTTCCCCGTCTCCGGTTGTTTCTGCTCACGGTCTTCGGTCAATCGTTGAATGAAATCCGTGTCAAAATCACCAGACACAAAGTCGGGATGGTCTAAAATCTTTTTATGATAATCGATCGTGGTCGGAACCCCCTCGACGATAAACTCCTCCAGGGCAAAACGCATTTTCTGAATCGCCTCGAGACGCGATGGGGCACGCACAATCAACTTGGCTATCATTGAATCATAAAACGGCGGGATGACATATTTGGCATAAGCCGCGGTGTCGACCCGGACGCCGTGTCCGCCAGGAACATGAAAGGATTTGATCTCGCCCGGTGTCGGGCGGAAATCATTGTCGGCGTCCTCGGCATTGATGCGGCATTCAATGCTATGCCAGTTGAGGACGACATCCTCCTGGCGATATCTTAATTTTTCACCCGAGGCAACCCGGATCTGTTCTTTTACCAGGTCAATGTCGGTGGCCTCTTCGGTGATGGGGTGTTCAACCTGAATCCGGGTGTTCATTTCCATGAAATAGAAATTGCGGTCACCGTCCACCAGGAATTCCATCGTCCCAGCGCCGAGATACCTGATCGTTGAGGCGCCGATAACGGCGGTCCGCCCCATCTCATTGCGCAGATCCGCCGATACGATCGGCGATGGGCACTCTTCAATCAATTTTTGATGGCGGCGTTGAATGGAGCAATCACGCTCACCGAAATGAATGATGTTGCCGTACTGGTCACCCATCAATTGAATTTCAACATGGTGGGGACTGAGGATAACTTTTTCTATATAGACGTCGGGATTCTTGAATGCCACCTCGGCCTCCGAGCGGGCCATATTGAAGGCTTTTTCCAGTTGTGATTCCTCATGGCAGAGACGCATGCCGCGTCCGCCACCACCGGCGACCGCCTTGATCAGAACCGGGTAACCGATATCGGCCGCGATAACGCGCGCCTCATCGAGCGTTTCCACGATACCTTCGGAACCCGGAATAACGGGAATACCGGCATCTTTCATAACTTGTTTGGCGACGCCCTTGTCTCCCATCCGGCGTATCATGTCGGGTTTGGGCCCGATAAAATCCATACCGCAGGATTCGCAGATTTCAGCGAATTCGGCGTTTTCCGCCAGGAATCCGTAGCCGGGATGGATGGCGTCGGCATTGGTTACCTCGGCGGCCGCAATGATGCGTTTGATGTCGAGATAACTGGCCGCGGCCGGGCCGGGACCGATGCAGACGTCTTCATCGGCGAACCGGACGTGCAATGCGGCTCGATCGGCCTCACTGTATACGGCAACGGTTTTGATACCGAGTTCACGGCAGGCGCGGATGACGCGCAGGGCTATTTCGCCGCGATTGGCGATTAGAATCTTTGAATACAAACGATATCCTATTCGTTATTTGTTGGCAATCCAATTATGTTCTATCTATCAGTATTTCTGTATGTCACTGACCTCATCGGCCTCTTCGTCTTTCCAACGATCCGCCGCGCCGGTAATGCCCTTGACGCGCAGGTCAAAGTCATCCGGATTGGAGCAATGCCCCATGGCGTCCTCAAAGCTGATCATGCCCCGGCGATACAGGTCCATGATGGACTGGTCAAATGACCGCATTCCGTACTGATCGCCTTCTTCAATCAGGTCGGGAATAGACGTGACCTTGTCCGGAGCCATCAGAGCATCCCTGATGGCCGCGGTGGCAATCATGATTTCCAGGGCGGGAACTCGCCCCGGCATATCGTGGCGAGGCAACAGCCGCTGTCCGATAATCGCTCTCATTGTGCCCGCCAGAAGCAGGCGAATCTGTGAGTGCTGATGCGGCGGGAAGAAAGAAACGATTCGCGACAGGGTTTCCACCGCATTCAAAGTGTGCAAAGTGGTTAGAACCAGATGTCCCGTGTCAGCCGCCGTCAGAGCAATTTGCATGGTTTCCAGATCTCGAATTTCACCGATCATAATAATATCCGGGTCCTGGCGCAGGGCGTGGCGCAAAGCCGCCGAAAAAGTCTGGGTATCTGCGCCGACTTCGCGCTGACCGATAATGCACTTCTTGTCCCGGTAAATATATTCGATCGGGTCTTCCACAGTCAGGATATTATCCACCCGGGTGGCATTCATATGTTCCAGCATTGCCGCCATCGTCGTTGACTTGCCGGACCCCGTGGTGCCGGTCACGCAAATCAATCCGCGCCGCTCCTGGGACAGGTCCTTGATAACCGTGGGCAGATTCAATTCCTCAAAGCTGGGAACCACGGTGTTCACCGCCCGCAGAGCGATACCGGTGGTGCCACGTTGCCGAAACATATTGATTCGAAACCGTCCCAGCTTGGCCACCGACAGGGCCAGGTCCATTTCATTTTTCTTATTGAAACGCTCTTTCTGCTTTTCGTTCAATATCTGTTCGACGATACTTTCCATATCATCAATACTGAGCGGATCAGCGGAAAGCTGTTCCAAGCGCCCGTTGACTCGGATGTGCGGACGAATGCCAACACGAATATGAAGGTCGGACGCCTTGCGATTAAGCATCTCGACCAGCATCTGTTTCAGGGTCATGCTGCCAACCTCCCCGAACTGCTATCCTTTCGGATCGATTAAGAAGAGAACCTGTCCGAATTCCACCGGTTGTGCATTTTCCGCCATCACTTTGACGATCTTGCCGGTTACTTCGGATTCGATCTCATTCATAAGTTTCATCGCCTCGACAATACACACCACCTGGCCGACCGAGATGCTTTCGCCGACTTTAACATACGGCGGCGTATCGGGTGCCGGCGCGGCATAGAAAGTGCCCACCATCGGCGACTTGATTTCCACATAATCTTTGTCGGCATCCGAGGCGGCGGGCTCCACTGCTGAAGCCGGTTGCGGGGTTGGAACCGGTGGGGGAGGCGCGACCGCGGTTGCGGTCGGCACGACAACCTGGTGTCCGCCGTGGCCGTTGCTGTCGGCCTGCAGGCGGCGGGTTATCTTTACTTTCCGGCCCCAGTTCGAAACTTCCAGCTGATCAATTCTGGAATCCTCGACCAGCTTTATTAACTTCTTAATCGTATTCTCATTCATTCTAAACCTCTTCGGGCAAGTTCGACCCAAAAAGATAACACATTCAAATTACACTTCCAACAGGTTTTTTGGCGCCTGATTCAGTATTCGACGCCCCGTCGCGGTAACCAATATGTCATCTTCTATGCGTACTCCCCCCCATTTGGGGATGTAAATTCCGGGTTCAACTGTAACAATCATCCCTTTCTTCAGAATTTCGGTGCTTCGCGGCCCCAACCGGGGTTTGCTGTGAACAAACAAGCCGATTCCGTGTCCGGTTCCATGCCCGAAATATTTTTTATAGCCGGCGCGGTCGATAATATTCCGTGCGGCGGCGTCCACCGCCTGCGTCTCCACCCTAGGTCCAACTTTGCGAATACCGGCCTTCTGGGCACGCAGGACAATCCCGTAAATCTTTTTCTGGCGGGCAGTTGCCTTTCCGATCACGACGGTGCGGGTCATATCCGACACATAACCGTTATAGGTCGCACCAAAATCGAACGTGACAAAATCACCTTTTGCGATCTTCTTTTTGGAAGCAATGCCATGAGGAAGCGCGGAGCGATATCCCGATGCAACGATAGTCTCAAAGGCCGGTCGGTCGGAACCCAGCATTCTCATCTGGTATTCCAGTTCCGCGGCGACTTCCATTTCACGAATGCCCGGTTTCAAAATGTTCAAAATCCGCTCAAAGGCGACATCGCCGATATCCACGGCCTGCTGAGTATCTTCAATCTCGTCTTTATCTTTAATAATGGAGGACAGCTCGACGGCATCGACGGTCGGAATAAGAATGGCACCGGGAAGATTTTCTTTAAGACGGGTCAGGTCGTTGGCCAGCAGATAATCGGCTTCATATCCGTAACGCAAATTCTTGTCGTGAAACTGGGTTAACTCCTTCAAGGCGGCAATCGTCTCGCCCTTGGTGATAATGGTCCGCGCACCCTTGACCTGTTTCTTGGATTGCTCCTGATAACGAAAATCGGTCAAAAACCAGGCCCGATTCGGTTGCACGATAAGCAGTCCCGCCGAGCCGGTAAAACCGCACAGATAACGGATACTGACCAGCCGACTGATAATGAGACCGTCGAGATTTTCTTTGGCAATAAAAGCCTGAATCTTTTGAATCCGTTCTTTAGACACGTTTATTTCTCCCGTTTTTCAAAGTCGTTTCGAGTTCCTCAATCTTCTCCAGCAAGCGAGGATGTTGACCTCTCTCCGCAAGTTCCCGGTACACCGCCAGGGCAAGGCGATGATGCCCCTGCGCCCGGAGTAAATCTCCGGTGGTTTCGGTGTGAATCGGGAGTTCTTTCAGGCGATCACGAATCCCCGGCGAAAGTTCCTCACCCCGCTTTAGTCGCAAAACACGCGTGGTCTCGGTCGACGTTTTCTCGATCGCACAGGCCAGGCCGCTCGTCCGTGGCTCAATCTGCTGGATTTTGGCATAGTACGCCATTGCGGTGGCTTCGTCATCCCGGGCGAATTTTATATCGCCGAGATATTTCAGGGCCACCAGGTTTTCCGGGTCACGCCGCAGAACGGCATAGAACTGCTCTTCGGCATCGGCAACCTGCCCCGAATGGTACAACGCCCGGGCGAGAATGATACGGCCGGAAAGCATGCCAACATTTTCCTTCATGCGTAACGTACAGAGTTCGACCGCCTGGGAATATCTCCCCGCGATTAGATACTCATATGCCACCGCCGGCCAATATCCCTTGGCCGAGAGCTCCGATGTCACCTCATTCGTCATTGCGGACCTTTCTCACCCACGTAAAAGGCACAGGATAGCATTGATCAGGCATTAAGTCAAGCGGTAGATTAGCTTTATCCGACGACCAGAATTCACGACCAGTCGAACCAGTCCCAGAATTCGGTGCGGATGGTGCGGAAAAACTTGCGGTAAATCAAATAACTGACCGCGCGCTCGCCGCAATAGATATTGGCGACACCGGTCATACCGGGCCGCAGGCGATGGTCGAGATTGGGAACCAGGCAGGCGATCCGAATAATTCTCCGGCCATCGTTGCCAACCGTCACCTTTCGTTCCATGCGAAACACTTCACCGTAAAACGACAGCGAGGGGAAACTTCGGGCCTTGAATTTGACTTTCTGCCCCGGAACAATATCAGCCAGGTCCTTTTCGGACAATGAGATCCAGGCAATGAGCGTGTCAATCGACGCAATTTCACAGGCAACCTCGCCGGTATCGGTGGCCAGGACGACCCCATTGATGGTGGCTTTGATTTCATTGAAATCCTGACGGTCGGCATGAAACGCGATCAGCCCCTCAAGGCGTTTTACCTCGGCCTTTTTGGCGTTTATTTCTTCGGGGCGGGCTCCCTCAGTTAGAACATTCAGGCGATTGCGGGCGGCATCAAGCCGCGCCTGTTTAATAACCGAATCAGTGCGGGCATCCTCCCACTCCTGGCGGGCAATCAAATCCTTGTTCAGCATTTCCTGTTTTCGACTTAAATCGCGACTGGCCGCCTCAAAGGCCGCTTCGAGTTCCGTAATCGTATTGCGCGCCTCGGCGATTTCCTCATCGCGCGCTCCCTGTTCCAGCAGGGCCAGTTCCTCCTGTTCTTTTTTCAAGAGTGAGGTGTATTCACTGATCAACTGCGCCGTTTCTGTATTGAGCAGGCGGGCAATGACCTGCCCGTTGATGACACTATCCTCCGGTGAAACCAGCGGCAACAACCGGGTGGTGTTATAGTCTCCGGCAAAGACGCTGACATCGCGCCGATTCCCGGGATTGGCGCTGATATCGTCGCGGCGAATCAACTCCACATAACCGACACTGGAATATTTCAGGGCCAGCACCCGCGACGGCGCCAGTTCCAATTCGCCTTTCACGCGCAACTCCCAGTTGCCGAACGCCGCCAGCAAAACCAAAACGATAATTACCAGCAGGATCAGTGACAGCGTGGTGCGTTTGCGAAAGAAGTCGGCCCGGGCCTTGAAGAATGATCCGATTCCACGCGCTGTATCCATAATAACATTCCTGAACAAGAAGACCAGGATGGCGACAAAAATAACAAAGCCGGTGCCGCCATACTGCTCCGTTAAAAACCATCCCAACAGATATAAGAGATATCCAAGAACAAAAACTACATAAATGCCGGAAAAAAAGCCATAATAAAAGAAAATTCTTCGCTCGCGTGCCGACAGCCCGGCATTGGCATTCCGATCGCCGAAAAATATCGCCCGCAGTTGCGATCGCCAGTACTGCCCAGCCTTGGCGCGCAGGTTGGGAATCTCAACATAATCACTAAGCATGTAATACCCGTCGAAGCGCAACAACGGATTGAAATTGAACACCGTGGCGATGCCCGAAAACGACATCACCGCAACCGCAACCTGGTTGAGCAGGATATCGGTCTGGGTTATTCGCCAGACAAACACCGCCAGCGCCCATAAAAACAATTGAAAAAATCCGCCGGCAAAAGTCACCCAGATTCGTTGAGACTTTTTGGGAAACAGCCAGGCATCGCTGACATTACAATAAAAGCAGGGTTGGAACAGCATCAGCAGGAAACCGATTTCATGCACCTCTCCCCCATAGTAAGTACAGGTCAGTCCGTGCGCGAACTCATGAAGCAGGACCACAATCGCGGTCGACACATACAGAATGATTATCCCTTTTACCGTAATCAGTCCGGCAAACGCCCGGGTCAATTCATGCGCGTTCGATAGGGTGATCAAGAGCGCCAGTGCCGAGATAATCAGCGCCAGCAGGACAAAGCCCCGGGTAAAAAAGAACCTCACATACGGAAGCAGGTAATTGAACAACCGTCCGGGATCGAAGGCCTTAAGCTTGATATACAACATCCGATACAGCAGGCGTTGTTGTTCGTCCTTGCTTTTGGTATGCTGGCGTTGCAAAAGAGTCTGACGCGTTTCGTCATTGTCGAGAAAACATAATTCCTGCAATTTATTGGCAAAACCGATGACAGCCGCGTCGTTGATTTCAAGCCCAAATTTGGCCTTGAATTCTTCTACGATTTCAGCAAACGTTTTGACACCGTCAAAGCTGGAGATGATGAAATACTCCGGCTCGCGGACTTCGAAAAAGTCGCCGGTGATGGGATCCTTGATGACATAATGCCGTCCGTCCGCCTTCTGGATTTCGCGGATAATCAAATCATCCCTGATTTTCGGCATGGATTCAGGCAAATTCCGTCTCCCGTATATGACAGGCAAATATATGGCGGAGAATGAGGTAAGTCAAATAATGCCGGCGTGTATTTTAAAATATCCGGCTGTAGAAATAAATCATCAAAATCATAAAGGTCACGCCGCTGTATACGCCAAGCATGTACTGACCGCGCCAGAACGGCGGCTTTTTCTTGGTCTTTTTCACCAGCGGCATTCCGCAGTGTTTGCAGACCATCGCCCCGGGCGCGATATCCTCCCGGCAGTACGGGCACTTCGATGTCTTCTGAGCAATTGCCATATGTGAATTATGCATGGTTTGCCCATCTTAATGCAATAAAAAAAAGGCGGGAGTGTGCTCCCGCCTTGAACTCATATTGGGTGAGAAAATCGTGGCAGTTACGCCGGGTATTCCACCCGCGCGAACCATTCCAGTTCTATTTCATCAAACAGCGTGTCACGCTGACGGCAATCGTTGTAAAATTCCCGATCACCCTCGGACAATCCTTCACCGCCGATGATATGGTCGGCCATCTCGGCGAGCCGTTTGAAATCGGCATAGTGCTCGCTCAGCCGCAGTTCGGCATAATCGCGCGCCGACCAGGTCGAAATTAAAAATTGCCAGTCGGATGCCACCAGCAACATCAACTCCCGCGCCGCCTGTTTGAGAACATCGACCAGCTCGCCGCTAATCGTGTTCTTGTTGGCTTCATAATGACGCGCCAGTTCGCACATCTTCTTTTCAGCGGCATAGATATATTTCCAAGTCCATTCATTATCCTGGTTGAGCCAGATATAATGATGCCCGCCCTCGCCCCAGCTTCCTTCCGGGATGGAAATCACGTCGGACGGCTGAGTGCGTTCCAGGTGTTCACTGAGGAAGGTCAGGTCGACATCGGGATTGTCGTGTACTTTCATGATGACCTGTTTTAAGAATTCCGGTCCCTCAAACCACCAGTGCCCGAACAGTTCGGCATCGAACGGCGCCATCAGGATTCCCTCACGGCCCGATTCCTGGTGATATCCGTCGATGACCTCATGTATTTTCCCGACAAAATGATCGGAATTTTCCGGGATGCGCGCCATCGCGCCCTTGGCATCGTATTCCACCTTGTCGGCCAGATCGGATTTGGCCGAGGTTACCGCCCAGTAGCGATTGCCACCGGGGAAACGTTTCTTGTGAAAATCAAGATAGTGACCGTCACCGGGATACCCGTGCTCACCCGACCAGACCAGCAGTCCGGTATCGGGATCGCGGGTGAAAATCGCGGTCGGCTTTTTGCCCTCGACCGCCGACGACACCAGGTATACTTCGCGCGGAGTTTTGGCAGTGTCCTCTTCACGCGGTTTGTATTCTTTTTCGAACTGTCCCCAGAGCCGTTTGAGCGCCTCGAAACGATCAAGGTAGACACCGATCGACCGCCCGCCCTTGAGAAGGTGACTGTCGACGATGAAGAAGTCGATGTCATTTTCGGAGAGAAACTCATCGACGCCCTTGCGCGGATAGGGCTTGTCCGAACCGTCAATCGGAAGCGGCGGTGACCAGGGGTAGCGCGGTCGATAGGCACACTCCGGGAGCCAGGTCCCGCGCGGCTTGCGCCCGAAATGCTTCTCATAATTCTTAACAGCCGCTTTGACCTGGGCCTGCACCGTTTCATCGCGGGACAATAGCGGCATATACCCGTGGGTCGCGCCGCAGGTCATGATTTCCAGGTACCCGTCTTCCTGGAGCTTGCGCATCTGGCCAATGATGTCCTTGTTGATGGCATTGAAGCTGTCCAGCACCTTGCTGTAAAATTCCACCCACATTTTGGCGTTGGCCAGCATGTTGGGTTGTTTGTATTTTCCAAACTCGACAATATCCTTTTTGGCCGCTTCGATTTTCTGCGTGAGATAGGTGGTGAATTCCTCCTTGAAGGTCTCATCGGCCAATTGCTCACACAGCACCGGCGAAATATCCACGGTCAGCTTGGGCTTATAACCCTGCTCAATCATCTCCCACATGACCCGAAGCAGTTGCATGTAGGTTTCACCGGCGGCTTCCGACAACCAGTCCATGCCGTGCGGCCATCGTCCATGCGCCAGCACATAGGGCAGGTGATTATGCAGGACAAATGCGAAATATCCTTTAGCCATCTTTCTTTTCCTCTTCCGTTCCGGGCGCTTCAAAACCGATGCTCTTTCCCTGCAAAGCATCCGAGCCGCCCTGGATTTTAATTTCGCCAAACTGTTTTTCGTATTTTTTCAGGTTTTCCTGAAGAGTTTTCAACAGTATTTTGGCGTGCGTCGGGGTCATAATAACCCGAGCCTGGACACGGGTTTTGGGCGCACCGGGCATGACACGGGCGAAGTCCAATATGATTTCGGTCGGCGAGTGTGCAATCATCGCCAAATTAGAATATATTCCCTCGGCTTCCTTTTCGCCGATTTCAATGTTCAACCTCTGCGGTTTCATATTCATATCAAGCTCCCTCAATTATCTTGAAAAATAAGGCATCCTTCAATATATTGGCAAAAACGTAATTGCCTTTAGACAGAGTTTTATAATTATGCCCATTAAAGCGGACAGGATTGACAAAATAACATCAAATATCGGAAAAGCAAGCATATTAATCCTCGGCGATATTATGCTTGACGAATACCTGAACGGCTCGGTCAGCCGAATTTCCCCCGAAGCCCCGGTCCCGGTGGTCGAGGTGACCCAAGACCAGATCAGGCTCGGCGGCGCGGCCAACGTCGCCAACAACGTCCGCGCCCTCGGCGACACGCCTTACCTGATGGGCACGATCGGACTTGACGACGCCGCGATCAAACTGTCGCATTTGCTCAAAGCACACAACATTTCGAAAGAATATCTCATCGACGATAAAGAACGCTGTACAACCATCAAGACCCGCATCATCGCCAACAATCAGCAGGTGGTGCGCGCCGACCGCGAAAACCGCGAGGAAATCTCCGCCGACATCGAGAAACGCATCCTGGATCGTTTCAACAGCATCAAAGATGAAATCAAGGCGGTGATTATCTCCGACTATGGCAAGGGCGTGATAACCACCTCGCTTTTGGAAAAACTGATTCCGGCCTGTCTGGAACGCGATATATTTATCGCGGTCGATCCCAAGGACACCCACTTTTTCAATTATAAAAAAGTCTCGGTGGTAACGCCCAATCATCACGAGGCCGGATTTGTGGCCGGGCGAAGAATCCGCACCGAGCATGATCTCGATCAGGTCGGTCGACATTTGCTGAACAAACTGGAAGCGAAATCGATTCTGATTACGCGCGGCGAAAAAGGAATGGCGCTGTTTCATGCCGATGGCAACCGCGACCTCTTCCCCACCGTAGCGAAAAAGGTCTTCGACGTTACCGGCGCGGGCGATACGGTGATTGCATCGTTTGTCTCGGCGGTTGCGGCGGGGGCGGATTTGCAGGAGGCGGCGAATGTCAGCAACTGCGCGGCGGGCGTGGTGGTGGCCGAAATCGGCACCGCGACCGTGACCAGAAAACGCCTGACCGAGGAATTAAAAGAGCACTTTGCGAATGGAAGTGGAAAATAAGACTGGACATGATCCATGCCTAATATGCCTGACAATATTTACATGAATCCCACCGCCAGGTCGATCACTGAATTGGTCGAGGGATTGCGGCGGCGCAAGAATCACATCGTATTTACCAACGGGGTGTTTGATATCCTGCACTATGGCCATGTCGATTACCTGGCCAAAGCCAAAGCACTCGGCGATGTGCTTATTGTCGGGATGAACTCCGATGATTCGGTCAAGAAATTCAAGTCCGCCGGTCGGCCCTATCAAACCGACACCGACCGCGCCCGTATCCTGGCGGCCCTGCGTTCGGTGGATTATGTGATTCGCTTCCATGAAGAAACCCCGGCACAGCTGATTGAGATGGTCAAACCGGAAATACTGGTCAAAGGCGCGGACTATCAGATCTCCGAGATTGTCGGGGCGGTGTTTGTTAAATCGTACGGCGGCAAAGTGCGGCGAATAAAACTCAGTCCGGGCCGTTCGACCACCGACATCGTAAAGAAAATTCAGAAGGCCAAAAAGAAGTAATAACCGCAGGGGCGATATCATGGACAAGATACAACTATCCGATCATATCGAAGACATTATCTGGAAATATAACGACCTTAACGGATTCCTGATGTCGAAAGGTCTGAACTGCATCGTCTGCGGTGAACCGGCCTGGGGGACGATCGGCGAGTTTATCACGAGCAAGGGATTCGACGCCGAAGCGATCATCGCCGAGTTCAACGCCAAACTGGACGCGGAATAACCACGCCCATTCTCACACAGACAATTTAATAAATGAGGTAATTTACGTCGTCTGGAATTTCCGGCTACCCCGCTGGGTGAGCGGGATGTCTTTCTTGCACAACGGGCAGTCTTCCGGCTCCCAGGCGTTGGCCTCAACTGTCGCCAGCGCCTTGAAAGGATAGTCGAATTTCACCTTCCCGCCGGAGCGATCCAGAAACTCCCCGATCCCGACAATCTCGGCCTTGTATTCTTTGACCAGTTCAATCACTTCAAATATCGACCTGCCGGTGGTGAGCACGTCGTCGACGATCAAAACCCGCGTGCCCGGATCGATATGAAATCCTCGCTTGAACACGCGCCCCTTCCCGCTTGAGTCGGGTTCGGCGTAGATGGCGTCCAGCCCGAGATATTTCGCGACTTCATAGGCGATAATAATTCCGCCGGTGGTCGGACCGACCACCAGTTCGACTCTGTCATTCTCGAACATCTTGGCCATCTCGACACAGACCTGTTCGCATATGCGCGGCTGTTTGAGAATGTTGAATTTTTCATAGTACACATCGCTGTGCTTGCCGGAGGTCAGTTTGAAATGTCCCTCCAGAAGCGCGCCGGATTCCTTGAACAGATCCAGGATATTTTTCATGCGAATCAATCTCCCGTCATAACGCAGACAGCGGCCGCGGTTTCACGGTCGTGCGTGATCGAAATTTTCACTTCTTTCTCGAAGATTTTCTCGCGGATGGAATCGTCGAGATGTGCATATGGCCGTCCATAGAAATCGTTAAGAATCTGGATGCGGCGAAAAAACAGCCCGCCCTTCTCGAAATTGGTCGACAGTGCCTTCATAACAGCTTCTTTGGCGGCGAACCGCCCGGCCAGGAAGGTTGCCTTGTTAATCCGCTGGCGGTATATTTCGCGTTCCTCCTCGCCGAGAATACGCCTTGCAAAATTGTCGCCATATCTATCCAGTGCGGTTTTAATGCGTTTGATTTGTACCAAATCAATACCAATTGAGTAAATCATGTCAAGTCACCTGTTAAGCGTCCGAAATAATTGTCATGATAATACGGTATTCTGGACGATTTGGCAATACAACCGGAAAAAAAGGTTGCATGAAAATTTAACTGATATAAATTACAGTATAAGAAGTTGGAGAGGGTTAGGATTTTTGAAAAATCTCTAACAACTCATTTATGAAGGTCGCCTCTTCTAAAGGTTGCGCGTACGCCGTGACCCGCCACTGGCGGTAGCGAAAGCAAAATGCCGGAAGTGGTTGTAAAAACCCTTTACCGTATGGAATGAGGAGTTTTTTCAAAGTTTTCCGCCCTCTTCATTTTTTATGTACGGCAATTATCTCAGAGCCGAAATCAGCGCCTGCTCGTAATTTACCCCATCGGCCGGGGTGGTCAGCACGAAAAAGCATCCGTTTCCGGTGGATATCAGGTAAAGACGATCGCGCTCGACTTCATACACGCCATCCTCGCGACGTCCTTCGGGAAGCTCGGTAAACACTCCCAGCAATTCCCGCAAATGCCTGAAAACCGCCTTATACTGGCGTTTGAAGCCGGAAGAAACATTGGAACCAAGGAAATTACCTTCATTGTCGAGGGCATAGACACCGGTCACGCCACCGACAGCCTTCAGGCGTTCCGGCAACGATTTCGGCCGTGGTGGAGGGAGATCCTTTTCCGGAAGACGCGCCCGCAGGATATCCTCGAATTCATCGCTCTTGATGACTTCCATCACCTGCTTGTGCTGACGCAACAACAGGGTTTCCACCCGCGACTTGTCTTCCATGGACGTAATCGGTTGCGGCAGTTCCTGCTCGATCTTATGAATTACCTGCCCTTTGGAAAAGATGGACGTCGTCAGACGCGGATCGGGTCGGTATGCATATTCGGTCTGAATCTGCAGTTCAACCCGTCCGTACAAGGTCCGCGAAGTGCGACCTGCCGGTATGTAATCTGCCATTACCATATCAGTTTGAAGGGATTGTCAAAACCGGACAATCCCCCCAAACTATATCGGCAGTTTTAGCATTTGGAATAGCCGCATGATCGGCAAACCAGGCATCCGCCATCGTGTTCGATACGGGCGCCGCAGTCGGGACAAAATTCCTCGGAAATGTCAAATTCCCGTTCCATCTTGACTCCGTTGCCGAAATGCTTGTGTAAGACCTGCGCAATGGCATCGGGAATCGATGAAATCAATCCGCCGTTGCCGAACACCGGCGAGGCGCCGCCGATTCCCTTCAACTGGGCAATGACGTTCTCCACCGGGACTCCGGAGCGTAACGACAGCGAAATCAGGCGGCAAATCGCCTCGGTATCCGCCATGGTGGAATAACCGGATTTACCGATGGAAGCGAACACCTCGAACGGCCGGCCGTTGAGAACGTTTATCGTAACATACAGGTTACCGTAGCCGGTCTTGATTTTCTCGGTTATTCCCCGCAGAACTTCCGGACGATCTTCCATGATGGCGGCCTTGCCGATAATCGGCTGGGCGCCATTGGCGGCGTTCGGGTCGGCGGTGGACTTGGTCGACAGCACCTGCTCGGAGCGGCTCCCATCGCGGTAAATCGTGATCCCCTTGCATCCCAATTGAAATGCCAGCAGGTACGCTTTGCGAACGTCATCGACGGATGCATCATGAGATAGATTGACCGTTTTGGAAACGGCGTTGTCGGTGTATTTCTGGAAGGCGGCCTGCATGCGAACGTGCCATTCCGGGCTGACATCATGAGTGGTAACGAAAATACCCTTTAAGTCTTCCGGAACTTCATCATATCCGGCGATGGAATTGGTCTCGGAAATTCGTTCCATCAGTTCTTTGGAATAAAAGCCTCGCGTCCGCGCAATCCGCTCGAAATGCGGGTTGACCTCAACCATCTTGGTTTGATCCATGACATTACGCACATATGAGACGGCAAACAGCGGTTCGATTCCGGATGAACATCCGGCGATGATGGAGATGGTTCCGGTCGGCGCAATGGTGGTGACGGTCGAGTTGCGCATTTTGGGACCGGCCTCTCCCCGATAGAACGATGATTTGTCCCAGCTGGGGAAAACGCCACGAACTTCGGCCAGCCGCTGTGATTCCCGGTGAGCAATGTCCTTGATACGTGACATCACCTTGTCCGCCAGATCGAGTGCTTCCTGGGTATTGTAGCGAATGCCAAGCAATATCAACATATCGGCCCATCCCATCACCCCCAGGCCGATTTTGCGATGTGTCTTGGTATTCTGATCTATCTCCGGTAGTGGATACTTGTTGGCCTCGATAACATTATCAAGAAAATGGACGCTGGTTTTGACCGTCTGGTCGAGCTTGTCCCAGTCGATTTCATACCGCGACAACTCACGCGGGGAATCCAGATCAACCACCGCCCTGACCATCTTGCTGAGATTGATCGAACCGAGATTACAGCTTTCATAGGGTAACAGCGGTTGCTCACCGCAGGGATTGGTGGCTTCATACATGGCGACCTTGGTCACCGGGTTGCCGTCATTCATGCGATCCAGAAAGATAATTCCCGGTTCGCCGGTCCGGTGGGCATGATCGACGATTTTATCCAGGACTTCCCTGGCCCGAAGATAAACCGGTTGGCCGTCTTTGGTAAAAACCGATCCGGTCCGCGGGTTTTGAAGTTCGTACTGGGCGTCTGCTTCGGCGGCACGCATGAAGGCGTCGGTTACCGCAACGGAGATGTTGAAATTCGTCAGTTCACTGAGATCATCTTTGCAGGAAATGAAGTCCATGATATCGGGATGGTCCACCCGCAAGACACCCATATTGGCGCCACGCCTGGTTCCCCCCTGTTTAACCGCCTCCGTGGCGGCGTTGATGACTTTCATAAACGATACCGGTCCCGATGCCACTCCTGAAGTCGAAGCGACCTGGGCATTGCGCGGTCGAAGTCGCGAGAAGGCGAATCCGGTGCCGCCGCCGGACTTGTGAATCAGTGCCGTATGCTTTACCGCGTCGAAAATCGATTCCATGGAATCTTCAATGGGCAAAACAAAGCAGGCCGAAAGTTGTCCCAGCGGTCGACCGGCATTCATCAGGGTCGGTGAGTTCGGCATGAATTCCAGGCTGGAAATCATGGCATAAAACTTGTCCTCAAGCTCTTTAACTTCTTCGACCGACGCGCCAAAGCTTTTTTCCGGTTCGGAGATGGCACGGGCAACCCGGCGAAAAAGTTTATCCGGTGTCTCGGCGACCTTGCCGGTGTCGTCCTTTTTAAGGTACCGACGCTCCAGAACCTTTATGGAATTTTCCGTCAAATCATATTCATGTTTTTCTTCCATGATGTCCTCCTATGATTCCATAAGGGTAGCGGAATTGGTTTCGCGATCAATCACAAAATCATCAAACACGATAGGTGCCTCTTTCTGCATAACTTCCAACATCATCAGACAGACCCGCCTGATTTCCCAATGTGCGCGCGGATTACAACGCACCTGGAAAATATGCCGAAACTCGCGAAAATTCGCCGAGATCACGATTTCTGAAGTGGTGCCGTTGGGCAATATATACCGGGCATCCTCTTTCGGCACACCGCCGTCGACCATTTCCTGATACATGTTCTGACATGCCGCGGTCAATTCAATATATCGGTCTTTAAACCCCGCCTCTTCAACGGTTGGCGGAACGACCACCTCATACTCCCTGGTCTTGCCGTATTCCACATACCGCTGTGATTCCTGTGAAGGCGACATCAGCCGATGTCGGACCAACTCGTGGGTAAAAACCCGTGAGCCGCCCTTGATACGAAAAGTCGCCAGGGCATGCTCCAGAACCGAATGGTGCTTCTTGCGAATCACCTTCTTAATCAAATCCCGCGTGGATGCCGGCGGGTTATAACGATGAAAAGATAAATAACAGGTCCGGCAGGCCAGTTCAATGACCCGCTCGGCGTCCGGGGTAATGGCCATCAGCTCTATCGTCGGCTGAACGGCAATTTGCGGCATGGTTGCCTCCTGCGTGGCGGTAGGGTTATCCATAATATTATACCTGATCCTTAACAAAGGTGAAATAACATTCTATCGCGTCAAAATCTCCTTTTTTGACAATATTCATCTATCGCATTGTCCACCAACACGTTATAACTAACCTAGCCCTCCGTAATATCGGTTTATGATAATAGTGTCAAAGCGGATTGCAGACTAACATTTTGACACTCTTATGTCAATAAAAATATACGCAATAATTAAAATAAATTACAATATATTGTGCTCCTTGCATTTGCAGGACCATTATTTTGTATAACGCCCCGCCCTGACGTGGCTTTTAAAAAGTAGACGATCCGCAACTATTTTCTAAACGATTGCGCTTCGGAGGGTTCTCAAAGATGAGTAGCGTTAAAACATGGCAACTCGGGTCTAAAATCGCTTTCCCGATAAGTGCGACGAGACTACTTAAATAATGGCAGTCGGATAAACGTTGATTGATCTGACTGTAATTTTCGGTATTAATCCGAAGCAATTCCCGCTTATAACAAACGGTTCAGGAGGCATCCAAACGTGAAATGTCTAAAAATGCTTGACATCACCACTATATTTCCGGTATTTCGAGATGTTGAGAAGAGTTAATGGATAAGATGCCATATCCCAGGGGTGAATGGAAAATAATGAATTTTACATATATTTAATTTCAGGAGGCTTGGACTAGATGAATTTAAGTGATTATGAACGAGATGGGATTGCCGTACTTGAGCCGCGCGGCAAGATTATGGGCGGTCCCGATGCAACCATCCTTCATGAGAAACTTCATGAATGCATTGAAAAAGGTCAGAAACAGGTGATTATTGACCTTTCCCGGGTTGAGTGGATGAATTCCACCGGTCTGGGCATTTTAATTTCCGGATTGACCACGTTGCGCAACAGCGGGGGCGAATTAAAACTGGCTAACGTAACCGACAAAATTCAGTCGTTGCTGACCATTACCAAACTGGTTACGGTCTTTGAGGCATTTGATTCGATTGACGAGGCGGTCGAATCATTCTAGGACATGCATTCTCCGGAATTTGACATTCAATGAGGGCAGGTTGCATCCCAGCCTGCCCTTTTTGCGTAGGATGGATTAGAGACAATGAAAAAACCAACAATCGTGAACAACAGCATGCGGATACCATCATCGGAGGAACACCTGCCCGATGTGGACAGCTTCCTTGAGGGTATCCTGCGCGGTTACGGCGTTGATGAAACCGTTATTGCCGATATCGCCATCTCCGTCACGGAGCTGGTGATCAACGGCATTATTCACGGGAACAAATCCGATCCCGACAAGGACGTAACCGTAGCCATTACAAAAAAGGACGCAAAAGTGGAAATCGCCGTCCAGGACCAGGGCGATGGATTTAATCCGGACGAGGTTGAAAATCCCATCGACGCCAAAAACCTGTTGAAAGAGGTGGGGCGCGGGATTTTCATCGTTAAGTCCCTGATGGATTCGGTTGATATCGAGCGCACCGCGCAAGGCACCCGAATCACCATCAGCAAAGAGGTGTAACGAATCGGTTTTTCATGCTCATGGAAACCCTTCAACCAATAATAACCGCGATTTATTTCGTCTTTGGCGGGATTCTGCTGTTTTTATCATACACCATCGTCAGAGACAATCCCCGGCATTGGACCAACCGCATTACCAGCATGATGCTGTTTTTTGCGGCCCTGGGACCGATTTTCATGGCCTTTGGCGCAATCGTCAAGCCAACGGTATCGGCGGATGCGCCCTTTGAGGATTCGTTTATTTACAACCTGTTCTATCTCTGGGAACTATTCTTCCCGGCCTTTCTCCTGTTCAGCTGGGTATTCCCGGTCGACCGGCTGTCCCGCATGAAACGGCGGCGGCTTCGCTATTTCATCTTCTTCCCTCAGTTGTTTCATCTTTTCCTGGTGCTGGTCTTTCGCAATCCGGAAAAGGTGTACGAACTGCTGGAATATGAATCGAGCGAGGGCTTTTTGGGCCTGATAATGGAACCGTTGTCTTATCTGATGAAATGGGTCGTCCTCGGTTTCAGCCTTCTACTGGGCGCCGAACGATCCCTGTTTTCATTTATCAATCTGATTTATCTCGGTCTGGCCATCTATACCATCTTTCGCGGCCGCGCCATGTTATCCGATGCCCGTCTGCGCAAGCAGTCCGGCATGATAATCTGGGGCATCATGACGGCGGTCGGACTATATATGGCGGCGTTTCTGATACCCGCCCTGTTTTCGATTGAGGTCTCGTCGAATTTGCAGACTCTGTTGATGGTGCTCCTGCTGTTCATCGGAGGCGGCTCAATCGGCTGGTCGATAATCCATCACCAGTTTCTCGACGTGCGGGTGATATTCCGCCAGTCGCTGGTATACACGATCACCTCCGGAATATTGGTCGGCCTGTACATCCTGGTGGTGGGACAGGCGGACCGCTTTATCACCAGCATGTTCGGCGCCCAGACCAATATTGTCAACATCGCCTTTATCGTGCTGGCACTGATACTGTACCAGCCCATCATGACGCGACTGGATGATTTGATTCAGAAGTTTTTTATCCGGAGCCGGACCGATTATCGCAACATCCTGGAACAGTTAACCCGGCGCCTGATCTCGGTTTTTGACCCGGAACAGGTTCGCTCCGTTATTAAAAAGACACTGATTTCAACGATGATGGTGGAACGGGTATATTTTATTCTGTTCGATGATGCCATCAATGAGTACACTCTCCTGGCTTCGGACGATTTCCCGACACGCGTCATTCTCAACCGGGAGGATCGCTTTCTCGGCGCGGTGGGTCAACGTGAAACCCCGACCCTCATCGATCAACTCGAAGAGTTTCGACAGGGTAGCACGCTGGCCTATGAAATGGAAAAACGGCGCGTCCACCTGTTACTGCCTTTGAAGGATGCCGATCACCTGTTGGGATTCCTGGGACTGACCAGAAAGACGTCGGGTTATATGTACAATCCCGAGGATATCACCACGCTTGGTGTTATCTCCAACCAGCTGGTGACGGTATTAACCAACTCGCGCTTGTATGCGGACTCCCTGGAAAAACAGCGGCTCGACGAGGAAATGGCCATGGCGCGCCAGATTCAACTGGACCTGTTGCCGAAACAACCGCCGCAGGCGGACGGGTTCGCCATTCACGCTTATTCCGTCCCGTCACGGACCATTGGAGGCGACTTTTACGATTTTATCCCGATGAACAATGGCGGATTCGCCATGGTCATCGCCGATGCATCCGGGAAGGGACTGCCGGCGGCCCTGCTGGTGGCCCAGATACAGGCCATGTTACGCTCGGAAGTGGGAAATCTTAACGATTTGTCCCGCATCCTGTTCAACGTCAACCACTACGTCGCGGAGTCAACCTCGGCGGAGAAATACGCAACCCTGTTTTACGCGGAATTCGATCCGGCTCAACGGCAGTTCCGCTATGCCAATGCCGGACACAACTACCCCATCCTGGTGCGCTCGGATGGTTCGCATAAATTTCTGGAAAAGGGCGGGATGCTGATTGGTGCCTTTACCGGTGCGGAGTACGAAATGGACACGCTGACTTTGCAGGATGATGACTTGCTGTTGTTTTATACCGACGGAGTCTCCGAGGCCCAAAACGATACGGACGAGGAATACGGCGAACAGCGCATCGTGGATTATACTATCAATCAACGACACCTTTCTCCGCATGAGCTGATAACTGGCCTTCTCGATGAGGTGCGACAATTCGACCAAACTGATCCGCCCCGCGATGATACCACCCTGATCGCCTTGAAAATAAGAAACGGAGCACCATGATGACCCCGCGAGAATTCAATGAAAAACTGCTGTTTGAGCGAAAGAAACATTTTTTTGGATTTCGATTCTGCCCGCAGTGTGGAGCGCCGTTTGCCGAAAAGAATATCGACGGACGCCCCCGATTGCAGTGCACCAATGATTCCTGCGGGTATATTTATTATCACAATCCCATCCCCGCGGCCGGCGCAATGGTGGTTGCCGACGATAAAATCCTGCTGGTCAAACGATCGGTACAACCGAAAATCGACTGGTGGTGCGTTCCGGCAGGCTTCATGGAATGGCCGGAGCATCCCTCGCAAACCGCGGTCCGCGAACTGCGCGAGGAGACCGGGCTGGAGATCGAACTGGACGGATTGTTCGAGGTTTATTCCGGCGAGGACGATCCGCGTACCAACGCCGTTTTGATTCTCTATCGCGCAACGGTCAAGGGTGGAACGCTGAAGGCCGGTGACGATGCCAGGGAAGCGGTTTTTTTCGCCTTTGATGACCTTCCCGATAAAATCGCCTTTATCTCTCACCGCCAGGCACTCATGGATTATCGCCGGCGTTACGATCTATAGTTTTTTGAAACTTTTACTTTTCCTCATGGTGTAATTTTCATATATCCGGGTTATGCATGAGATCATGACAGGAAGGGTTTCAACGATGATAAAAAGATTATTAATACCGATCGGTATCCTGATACTGCTTGCCCCCACTCTGTTGGCGCAGGGACGATACAAAAAATACGAGCGGTCGCGGTCGGATGACTACGTCCTTAAAATTACCCGGGAGAACAAAACCTTCGTCTTCACCTTCAAGTCCGGTGATTCGACTACCGCAATTGCATTCGATAAGGCGGACGTCGTGCGCCTCGAAAACTCCGTCCGGGTCAAGGACAGCCTGATTCTGGACAGTACCGGTATTCAATATGGTGCCTGGCAGATAAACCCGGAAGAAATCGACAAGATCAACGTCCGGCTTCAACCGGATGACAACGTGCTGATTTTCCTGCGCGGCCCGGACACCAGTCGGGATGTCAAATTCCGGCGCCGGCGCAACAACCAGATCGCCATCAGCGACAGTCTCGCGGTGGCCTCCGAGGATTTCGTGCGGGGTGCTGTACTCGGGTTCTGGACCGATATCAGCATTGACGGCGAGGTTAACGAAGACGTTGTGGCTGTTTTCGGCAATATCGACATCACCGACAACGCCGTTGTCCGTGGTGATATTATCGCGCTGAACGGTACCATCAAGGCCTCCCGCAAGGCGACCATATACGGCGAGGCGCTTTCCTCCGGCCTGAAAAAAAGGCGCCGCTTCGATCGCTGGACCAACTGGTACCGTCGCGACAGCTATGTTTCGGTTATCGGCCGCTTTTATTATAACCGCGTCGACGGGGCCGCCCCGTATTTGGGGCTCGGCTTTATCGACGAGGATTCGCTGTTGCCATCGGTCGAGGTCGTTGGCGGCTACGCCATCGCCTCAGAGCGCTGGCGTTACCGAATCGGAGTTGAACAATCATTTTTCCGCCGGCGGCCGCTGACCATCGGCGCCACCATATACAAACGGCTGGCATCATCCGATGACTGGCTGATCGACGAGGCGGAAAATACAACCTTTGCACTCGTTGCCACCGAAGATTTCAAGGATTATTACGAGGCCGAGGGAGTATACGGCTTCCTGCGCTGGACACCCCTGATTGGCAACAGTTATGAAATTGGTATACGTGCAGAACGCCACCGGTGGCTCGACGGTCACACCGAACTGTGGTCGCTGTTTGGTGGTTCCAAACGTTTTCCGGAAAACTTCAGAACGCTAGCGGGGGTGGAACGCACAATCGTCGCCGATCGAATTAATAATAGCGATTTAACGGCGTTGACCGGCCGGATCACCCTTAAGACGGCCCACTCCGAAAAGCTCCCGGTGATGTCGTTCTGGGAGAGTAAGGTTGACTTTGAATGGTCGCCCGAAAACTGGGGCGAAGACTTTGACTACAATCGATACATCCTCTCGGTAATTCGATATCAGCGATTGAACGACCTGACCGGCCTTCTACTAAAGGCAGTATATGGCGGATCAGGTGGAAATCTGCCGTATCACAAAAAATACCACCTCGGCGGGCCGGGCACGTTGCGCGGTTATTGCCACAAGGAATACGTCGGGACGGAATTCTGGATGACCGACCTGGAATACCGAATCGGTTTTCCCAATACCGAATTCACCGGCTGGCTGTTTTATGAAGCTGGCCAGATCGGCGACGGGGTGGGAACACTGGCGGACGCCGAGGTGAAACACTCACTGGGTATCGGCCTGTCGCTGGGAACGGATATTCGGTTGAATATCGCGCAACGCCTTGACCGGGCCGGAGCCTCTCCGCGCCTGTATGTCAGGCTCGGACGCCTATTTTAGAAGACCACCACCCGCCCCCGTTTCATCGTGAAACGGGGCGTAGAGATTACTGGCGACGGTGTCTCCCCCCACCCCACCGGGCATTTGCCTCCACTGCTGACTTAAGCTGTCACCTCATTCTGCCGATAACAATAGCAAAATACGTAGGCTTAGGCGAGAAGGATTATGACTAGCAACGAGGAAAAAACAGTGAAAATCACTCCCGGCTACATTTATGAAGAGCCAGGTGAGGAGCTTGACGAAGATACGCAGAAAATCAAGGTCTCCGACGCCGGCAACGTTCTGGCGGAAATGGAGGCGGCCCTGGATGAAATCGCGGGAGATCATCCCCGTATCGAACAATCCGGGGAAAATTCAGGCAAATCACTTGATGATTTGCGGGCCCTCCTGCAGGTTTCCGTGGCGGTCAACTCATCCCTGGTGGTTGAAGACATTCTGCAGATTGTCATGAAGAAAGCAATCGAACTGCTCAGCGCCGAACGAGGCTTTATCATGCTACTCGACGAAACCGGTGAACTGCAGTTCAAAGTGGCATACAACATCAGCAAGGAATCCCTGCTCGACGAGGATTTCAAAATCTCACACTCCATCGCCAACGAAGCCGCCGCCACCGGCAAGTCGGCCTACACCTCGGACGCTCAATCCGATGAACGGTACGCCAAGCAGGAATCCATCATGGAACTGCATCTGCGTTCAATCATGTGTGTCCCGCTGAAAATCAAAAATAAAGTCATTGGAGTTATTTATCTCGACAATTCCTCCCAGGCCAAACTGTTTCTTAAATCCGATCTGTACCTTTTCGAGCTGTTCGCCCAACAGGCGGCCTACGCCATTCACAATGCCGGACTGTACGACCACTTGCTCGACCTGAAAAAGTACAATGAAATGGTCGTTAACAATTCTCCGGTCGGTATCGTGGTTATCGATGCGCACTATAATATTCTGTCCATGAACGATGCCGCACTGGCAATCCTGGAAAAGAACAAGGAAGATGTTGCCCTGTACAATCCCCGGGAGGACGGAACCCGCTTTTTCGATCTGGTCCCGGAAAACTCGGTAACCAAATGGCGACAGATGGTGGACAGCGCCCTGACCACTAATCAGCCTTTTGAGGATTCACGCTTTTTCCACAACACCGGCTATGAAGAAAAAGTCCTGACGATAAAAATCTCTCCCACCTCAAAGCTTCCGTATGGTGGAGACGGATTAATTCTGGTCATCGAGGACATCACCGAAAAAGTCATCATGGAAAAATACGTTATCCTCTCCGAGAAGCTGGTGGCGCGCGGTGAGATGGCGGCCTCCATCGGACATGAACTGAACAACTACCTGACCATCATCGCCAATAACGCCGAACTGCTGGCGCTGAATATCGCGAAAACTCAAATCGACAAGGCTAAATTCAACTGCGGTCAAATCGTCGAAAGCATTCAGAAAATGAAACGTTTCACCGATGGCCTGATGGATTTCTCAAAGCTGGAAACCGAAGTCGTTACCTACGACGTCAAACTGCTGATCGAGGATTTGCTGTTCTCCATCAAGGCTCAGTCGCGTTTCAAGAATATGATGTTCTCGGTCGACCTGGCGGCCGACATCCCTTCCGTCAAAATCGACGTCGGCCAGATTCAGCAGATACTGGTCAACCTGTTTAACAATGCCGCCGACGCTACCGAAGAGCGGACTCGCCGTGAACAGGAAAACGGCAACAGCGAATTCAAGCGAAGTATTGCCATTGCGGCACACTACGATCCTGATGTCGATCAAGTCGTGGTTACGGTGACCGACAACGGCATCGGCATTTCACCGGAGGGAATGGAAAAACTATTCATTCCGTACTATACGACGAAGGAATCGGGGCACGGGCTCGGCCTGGTCAATTGCAAGAAGATCGCAAAAAACCACCGGGGTGACCTCACCGTTACCTCACAGGAAAATGAAGGCACGACCTTTATCCTGACTCTCCCCATTGAGCCGGACCCACCGATGTAATCGATGTCTGACACAACATCACTACCCGGGGGCTATACCGTTCGTCACCGACTTGGAAACGGTGGCACGGCGAGCGTCTATCTTGCCGACCATACCGCCCATCACACCCCCATAGCGCTGAAAATTCCGCTGGAATCGAGCGAAAACACCGATGCCTTCCGACACCTGATCAAACGTGAACGGGATTTGATCGGGCGGATGACCTTTCCCGGCCTGGTGCGTATCCGGGATCTTCTTGATAATCCCGACACCCCCGCCCTGGTGCTCGAGTACTGCCAGGGTGACACCCTTGACCGGATCGGGCGAATTGATAATATCCGCACCCTCATGAACCTGCTCTCCGCTATCAGCATCAACCTGTACTATCTCAAGCTGGCCGGGATTGCTCATGGCGATCTCAAGCCACAGAATATATTCCTGACCGCACCGGTGGCATCCTATGCCGAAACCACGGCCCGATATGTCAAACTTTCCGACTTCTCGCTGGCAAAACATGACTCCGAACCGGTCTCGGCTCGCCTCGGACTCGGCACGATGGGTTTTATCGCCCCGGAGACAATCACCGACCAGGTGCTTGATCACCGCTCCGACATCTTCGCCCTCGGCATCATGGCATATCAATTATCGACGGGAATCCATCCGTTCATGGATAGTGAAACCGATCCCGTGCGAATCAACGCGCGGATCAGGGAACATGATCCCGTTCCAATCGCGCAACTGCGACCGGACCTTCCCGATGCCCTGGCCGAACTGATTCGGGCCATGCTGTCAAAGAACCCGCAGGAACGTCCCGAAAACGCTTTCATGATCTGCAAACGGCTTCGGGAATGCGGGGCGACCTACCCATATGAACGTGCCATTCACCCCCGGCATGTTATCGAATTGAGCACGGCGTCAACGTCGTCGGAACTGATGAAGGGTGAACCCTACAATTTGGATGACGACACCAGACAAATCCTGCTTGATTATGCCGGCGAGGATCGCGGTCGCCTGCGGTTGGTGCAGGAAGTCAATTTCCGTCGCGGCGGTTTATGCTGGCGGGATGGGCGTATCACACACGACGGTGAGATCGCGATATTCTGGCCGCTCCGCCTGCAACACTGGGAAGATGAGGCCTTCCGGCGGCTCGACCTCCGGCAAAAAAAAGCGGCGGTGCAAACCACCGTACTGGGAGAAATCAAGACCGCCCTGCAAATGGGGATCATTAATCGCGAGGATTTGCCGCTTTTGACCCGGCCGCTGTTAACCAGGATAAGGCAACGAGTCTCCCTCGCCACTGTCCGACGTCAGGCCAATACCCTGGCCGACCGGGCCGTCCTGGCCAACCGGGTTCAGTTGGCCGCCCGGCTGTATGTTAAAGCCGGCAATCTGGAATCCGGTTTTACGGTTACGCTGGATGCGGTCACCAACCTGATCAATCAGAATGATTATGAAACGGCTGAGACCCTGCTCGCAAACCTGGAAGACCTCTGTCATCAGCGCGATGACACCGACCTTCTGCGCCTGATCTACCGCCACCGGGCCGGGCTGGCCAAGCTTACCGGCGAGGCTGTTCGAGCTGAAAAGATATATCTCAAAATTATCGAATTATACGCCGGTCGTGATCCCGACCGATTGCTGGCCGAGGTCTACAAGGAACTGGGCGATATATATCGGATCAAGCAGGATTACACCGCCGGAATCAAAGCACTGCACCGGGCCGAAGAGATCTTCTCGCAAATCGGCGACCGCCTGGAACTGTCGCACACATTAAATAACATTGGCAATGTTTACTGGGGAGAAAACGAATTCCACAAGGCCTCCAGTTGTTATCGCCGGGCCTTGCACATCCAGCGGCAACTCAAGGCCTGTGATGATGTCGCTTCCACCCTCAGCAACATCGCCACCACCTATTTCCTGCGCGAGCGTTTCGAGCGCAGTATCAAGTTGTTTAATCTCTCGCTTCAACTCAATCGGGAAATTGGCAATGGCGCCCAAACGGCCCGCGTCCTGAACAATCTCGGCTATGTCCACAATGAGTTGGGGCAGTTCGATAAATCCATGACGTTCCTATCCGAATCACGGGACCTTAACCACCGCATCGGCAATAAAAAAGAACTGCTGTACAATCTGGAAAACCTGACCCAGGTTATGCTGTCGGCGGGAAAACTGCGTGATTCGATCACTCATCTCAAAGAAGGCATGCGCCTGTCACAGGAGGTCAACGACCGTCCCCATGAAGGCATTTTCCTGCGCGGTATGGGAAAAGTCTTTATGTGGATGGGTTTCTACGGCCAGGCATATGACAGCCTGCAACAGGCATGCGTGATCAGCCGTGAGATAAATGATGACCGCGAGTTAAGCGAGGCCATGTTGTATTTGTGTGAATTGCAGTACCGCATCAATAATCCGGACGGCGTCCGCGAAGCCTACCACACCATCTCCCGCCTGGCGGAGAAACTCAACAATCGCCGCGCCCAACTTCATGCTACCATTATCATGGCACGTAGCGATACCGATCTGAAAAAAATCGAAACCGCGCAGAAAATCGGCGAGGAAATTAATATCCGGCGGGATCTCGACCTGGTGACCCTCGCCCGATTGGAAATTCTGCTGAAAAACCGGCAGTATCAAACAGCCACACCGCTGTTGGAACCGCTTTCCAGAGTATTTCGCGAGGGCCGATCCGATATCGCCAACGCCCGCTTCTTTAATCTGCACGGCGACTATTTGTACGCCTCGGGAGAACAAGACCGGGCCAGGCAGTTCTATGAACGAGCCCTGCGCCATGCCAAAGCATCATCGCTACTGCCGGATACCATTACGGCCCTCAGAAATCTGGGGATGCTGTACTCCGACCGGGGAGATTACGAATCAGCCTTTGCCTGTTTTCGCTCGGCCATCGCCAATGTCAGGAAAATATCAGAAGATATTTCGGATAATGCCATGAAAGCGCACTTTTTGCAGGATTCATCAATCGCCGTTATTGCAACTGAAATCAAAAGACTCAATCATATCCTCGCCGCAAAAAAATAAGGCAGGCCATATGACCTGCCTTGTCCATCAACTTTCAAAGGAGCCTATGCCCTAACCGGATTCATTCAGTTGGTAATAGGCTGAAGTTAACCGGATAATCACTCACGCGATTATCAGCCCGGCCACTTCCCAAATTGCCCACCCTGGCTAAGCCCGGACGGAGCAATTTTCTCCTCCAGTTTCTCGATGATGAGTTCGTACATACCGAACCTCCTTCGAAGTTGTGGTTGACGCGCCCGGAATATTCCGGGCGATTCTTGTGTATCCGTGCTCAAAGATACTACTTTCATCTTTTTTAGGCTTAAGCTGGTACTTTATCTCCTGCCGTCAATATAATAGCGGACACCCGGATAAGTCAAGCAAAAACGCTTTTTTAATACAACAATTATGGAATAAGAATGTGACAATATATGTCACAATAATACGGTTTATACCGCTTATTAGGGGGCTTTAGCGACACATTGCGAGATTGCCAAATACCAACTTGGCGGAAAAACAGGAAAAATCCATTCTTTTTTATTCCGATTGAAAAATGCTACTCTTTAAGCGATTCGACCAGTTTGCGATTATAGAATTTCATCATTGTTTCCCGACGTAAAACGCCGTGCAGGATGTTCGGGTCGGACCGGTTGACCACCGGAAGCATGCGGTACCCTTTCAGGGCAAAGCGCTTATGAGCCATTTCAAGATCGTCATCGGGCGAAATCGTAACCAGGTTGGTGGCCACGATGTCCTGAGCAATAACCAGGTTATCAAGCGCGTGTCCGCCGGCGGCACCCAGCAAATCCAGCAATGACAGCATCCCGATAAATTTGCCGGCGCGGTTGATAACCGCGAAGTCGGTTCCCCGGGAGGTGGCGATTTTATTCATAATCGAGGCCAATGGCATATTGGCCGGAATCACTTCATAGTCAGTCTCCATGATATCCGCAATTTTCATAGAGCGCAGAATCATGGCATCCTTGCCCGATTTCAGGAAGATGCCTCGTTTGATTAACTTGATGGTATAGATAGACGGCTCATAAATATGCCTGGCCACCAGCGTCGAAAACACCACCGCCACCATTAGCGGCAGAATGATGCGGTAATCACTGGTCATTTCAAAAATAATTAAAATGGCCGTCATGGGGGCATGCGTGGTTCCTCCGACCAAAGCGGCCATCCCGACCAGCGCGTAGGCCCCGGCGCCCGCCGTGACGCCCGGGAAAATGGTATGCGCAACATACCCGAAGGTCCCCCCGGCAACGGCGCCGATAAACAGGGATGGCGCAAAAATCCCGCCGGAACTGCCAGACCCCAATGTCAGGCTGGTGGCGGCAATTTTCAAAAAGATTAAAACCAGTGTTACCAGAACCGCCATCTGCCCGTAAATCGTGAGCTTGATGGTTTCGTACCCATCGGCAAACACCTGGGGATAATAAATGCCAATGACACCTAACAGAAGCCCCCCAAGCGCCGGTTTCAGCATTGGGTTCATTTTTATTTTGTCAAATAGATTTTCCGTATGATGCAATGTCACCGTAAACAACACCGCCACGACCCCGCACGCACCACCAAGCAGGGCATAGAGCGGCATTTCCCAGGCCGATACCAGACTGTAACTGGGCACATCAAAAGCCGGATGATTACCCCAGAACGCCCGCGATACAATGGATGCCACCACCGATGAAATCAGAACCGGTGAAAACGTCCGCACCGCGAAATCGCCAAGAATAATTTCGAGGGAAAAAATCACGCCCGCAATGGGAGCATTAAACACCGCCGAGATTCCCGCCGCGGCACCACATCCCACCAGGATGCGTACCCGTCCCGCCGACATTTTGAACAACTGACCGATGGTGGAACCGATTGCCGAGCCGATTTGCACGATCGGTCCCTCACGCCCCGCCGAGCCACCCGATCCAATACAGATAGCCGATGCCACCGCCTTGGCCAGGGCCACCCGCGGACGGATAATGCCCCCTCGCCGGGCCACGGCATCCATCACTTCAGGCACCCCGTGCCCCTTTGCTTCAACCGCAAATTTGTACACGATCGGACCGACAATCAGGCCACCCACCAGGGGGATGAGCGCAATCCAGTATTTAACCGATCCGGCCTGGGTCATAAATACCTGTTCGGAATATCCAAAAAAGAGGTCCTTAAACCAGACAATCAGTCCGGAAAAAAAGACTGATCCCAACCCCGTTCCGAGCCCCACTATTACCGACAGGGTAATCAGGATCTGCGTCTCGGAGAGATGGACCACTTGTTGTAGTCGCTCTTTCAGCTTCGTTTTCATATAACATGGGAATCTATGAGAAATTCGTCACAGATCAAGTAAATTCTCACGTTGGCGACGTGGCGGCAAACATAATGTGCCAGGTCCGCCTTTTCGCTTGACTTATCAAGCCATTGGGCTAAATTGACACGGTAAATGCTATATATGTTACGATTAAGGTATGAGGAATATAGATATGACTTCCAGTGCTGATGTGGTAGTCGTTGGCGGCGGAATTATCGGTTTGTCGACGGCATATTATCTTGCCAAACTTGGTTATGGCAAAGTCGTGGTAATTGAAAAGGAAATGTTCCTGGGAACCGGGTCGACCGGCAAATGCGCCGGCGGCGTGCGGGCACAATTTTCGACCAAAATAAATATTGAAATGTCGATGAAATCCGAGGAAATGCTGGTGCAGTTCGAGGATGAAACCGGTTGGCCGGCAGTGTACGATCAGGTCGGTTACATGTTTTTGCTCTCGGATGAAGCCGAATTGGCCGGATTTACGCGAGCCATGGAATTGCAAAAATCGCTGGGCCTCAAGGTTGACCTGATCGATCCCGAAGAGGTTGCCAAACTGGCTCCGCCGGTTCGCACCGACGATATTATCAAGGCCACTTTCTGCGCTCAGGATGGCTTGGCCGACCCCAATGACTTGATTCAGGGCTATGCTTCGGCGGCTCGTAAACACAATGTTGAAATCATCACCGAGTGCGAGGTGACCGGCATAAATGCGGTCGGCGGTGAAATAAAAGGTGTTGTCACTAAAAACGGTGAAATTAACACGCCGCTGGTGGTCAATGCCGCTGGGGCCTATGCCAAACTTATCAGCAAAATGGCCGGAATGGATCTGCCAGTCGAACCAATCCGGAGACAAATCGTCACAACCGCTCCCCTGGATTATATCCCCCAGAACTTCCCCATGGTGGTTGATGTCAAATCGGGACTGTATTTCCATCGAGAATCAGCGGGATTGTTGCTGGGCTGGGCCGACAAGGATGTGCAACCCGGCTTTGATGAATCAATTGACCCCGATTACACCGACACCATCATCATGAAAGCGTTGGATCGGGTTCCGCAGTTGGAAACGGCTGAGATTGCAAAGAGCTGGGCCGGGCTGTATGAAACCACTCCGGATCATCATGCCATCATCGGATATGCCCCCGAGATCAAGGGCTTCTTTAACAACACCGGGTTTTCCGGTCATGGCCTGATGCACGCACCGGCGGCGGGACTGGTCGCGGCGGAAATCATCTGCGGAAAGGAAACATCAGTCGACGTCTCCCCGCTTGCCCCTGATCGCTTTGCGCGAGGTGCCATGATCGAGGAAACCAATGTGATTTAGCGGTACAGTTCGATAAAATAAAAAAACAGGGCCGGATTTTATCCGGCCTTTTTTTGTACAAAAAAGCGAGGCCAAAAGCGAATGGTGAGCGCGTAGCGTGTTTTAGCCATCTGCGATGGGTCGCAACCGGAAAGGCCGCGACGCGAGGCAGAGACAGGTATTCGCTTTTTGGCCTCATCCCGAGACCACTGATGGGGGCGGGTGAGACCACGCCTATCTCAAAGACCGCCTGATTCCCAACGGTAGCGCCCGGGCTCTATAGCACCCCGATCATCAATCGGAGTTTATATTCTCTTTCGGCTTGACCTTCACTTAAAGTTACATTAATGACTGCAGTGGGTCAAGTTATTTTGAAGGTCAAGCCATCAAAATAAAAGCGGCGAGAGAAGGCGGGGCCGGTGTCAATCGGGTTGCGGTCAAATGGCCCCGCATCTCGCTCAATATTGTCATTACCTAAACGGGATATGGTCGAGAGAATAACCTTAGATGATAGAGCCGTATCGATGGCACCCCTGCCGTCCGACGAATAATGCGCCGAAATCATGTGCCTGCCTTGTAAAATTGACGTCTCTCCCAACCTGATATCCTCCGGCATATATTAAAACCGGTCATTTTTTGTGAGGTGTTGAGGAATACATACTCATATGCGGTGTTGTGGTGGTGTATGCTTACACCCGGCCTTCAGGGACAACCTTAATAACCACAATAAAACAAGTTATGAGGAAGCTTGTTTTCAGGGCCACCAAGCCTGCAATACCTGAGCCATCACTTACATGACGATATTTTCCCCATGAAGTTTCATTAAAATTCCGCAAAATGGATATTTTTACTTTCAAATATCCCAAATATGCCGTTCAATGGCCGTTTTGTCGCCAATCAGCGCCTTGACAAAACTGATTCGAGCTCTCAAAATCCGCCTGCCTTTCTTAATATCATGTTCCCTTACGCCGATAGATATGTCATGAAGGGTCGTACTTTATTGACAAAAACGGTATTCGTGCTATATTTCCGGTGAGTCTAAGCACAATCTTGTTACATACCGACCGAGTTACCGCTCCGCCGGAGGAGAACTGAATGAGAAAGCACGCCATTGCTGTATTCATCATATGCCTTGGTTTGATGGCGACAGGAATTCAAGCCCAAATCACCTATTTTGCCCCTCCGGTAATTCATCCCGTTGGCGACAATCCTTTCAGCATTTGTGTCGGCGACTTCAACGATGACTCAATCCCCGATCTGGTTGTTGCCAACTGCTATTCTCACACCGTTTCCATTATCTTAAATGACGGGCAGGGTGCATTTTCCGACACCTCTGATTTTCCGGCGGGACAGTACCCCTTCTCCATTGTTACCGCCGATATCGACGGCGACAACGATCTCGATCTGGCCTTCACCGGATATGTCGACTCCGGATATGTATACACCATGGAAAACATCGGTGCAGGAATTTTCGCGGCGCCGATGGCATACGCTGTCGGAAGTTATCCCTATGACATCGCCCTGGTTGACCTGGACGGACTGAACGGACCGGATATTGCCGTATCCAATGAACTCTCGGAAAATATATCAATCCTGCTCAACAACGGTGATGGGAGCTTTGCTGACACGGTTAATTATCCGGCGTTGGCCAACACCTATGGCATCGTCGGGACCCTGCTTGACGATGACGATGATATTGATCTGGTGGTGCGATGCACCCAGGGGATATCCATTTTCCGCAACAATGGCGATGGAACGTTGAGCCCGGCTGAAAATCTCATGGTGCATGGCAATCCCGGCAGTGATATTGTTGTCGCCAATCTTAATGACGACGAGAACATGGATATTGCCGCAACCAGCGGCATTATTGACAAAAAAATATATGTCATGTTCGCCAATGGCGACAGCACCTATACGGCGCCCACCACCTATGAGGTCAAAGACTATCCGGTCGGCATGGTTGCGGTGGATTTCGATCTCGATGACGACGTTGACCTCATCTCCTCCAGTTTCAACACCGATTATTTCTCAGTGCTGCAGAACAGCGAAACGGGAATATTCGCGCCCGCGGTAAACCAGAATGTCGATTTCGGATCCTATGGCGTGGCCACGGCGGATTTTGACGGAGATGGCGACAGCGATCTGGCCCTGACCCATTCCAACGCGAATTTAATATCGGTGTTGCGCAACCTTACCCTGGATTGTGTCGATACCGACGGTGATGGATATGGTGACCCCGGTTTTCCCAACACCAAGTGCCCGATTGAGGATAACTGCCCGACCGTCTATAATCCCGAACAGGAGGAATTCGATGGCGATGGTTTCGGTGATTCCTGTGACAATTGCCCGGAAATAGCCAACATAAAACAGGAAGACGAAGATCTGGACGGCATCGGTGATTCCTGCGATGCCTGTACCGACTCCGACATGGATGGCTACGGCGACCCCGGATTCCCCGCCAACACCTGTGACGATGACAACTGCCCCGAAGTTTATAATCCCGAGCAGAATGACGGCGACAGCGACGGCCTGGGCGATGCCTGCGACGAGTGTACCGACACCGATGGCGATGGTTATGGCAATCCTGGATATCCCACCAACACCTGCCCGGATGACAATTGCCCGGACGATCCCAACCCCGATCAGAAGGATTATGACGAGGACGGTATCGGCGATGACTGTGATGAATGCACCGATACCGATGGCGATGGTTACGGCAATCCCGGGTATCCCGCCAACACCTGCCCGGATGACAATTGCCCCTTTATGCCCAATCCGATCCAGGGGGATGGTGACAATGATGGAATCGGGGATGAGTGTGACAGCTGTACCGACTCGGACGGTGACGGGTATGGTGATCCCGGTTATTTTCGCAATACCTGCCCCGATGACAATTGCCCGGACACCTATAATCCCGATCAAAACGATGAAGACCTCGACGGCAAAGGCAACGCCTGCGATCCCGGCGAGGTTGACTTTGATGCCGATATCCGTTGTGGAGGGATTCCCCTTCTGGTCTATTTCACCGATCTGTCACATGGAAACGATCCCATCATCGCCTGGCATTGGGATTTTGGCGATGGGCATGCCAGCGGCGCGCAGAATCCGTTGCATGAATACACCGAAATCGGCACCTTTGACGTAACCCTGATTGTCTCTGACGGTGCCAACCAGGATACCCTGACCAAACAGGATTTTATCACCACGCAGACTTCGTTGTCGGTCGACTTCATCGGTGTTCCGACCGGCGGACCGCCGCCGGTAACGGTCTTTTTTGAACCGATCGTCGAAGGAACGGCAACATCGTTTTACTGGGTTTTCGGTGACGGCAACACCAGTTACGAACGCAACCCGATTCATACCTATCAGTTTGCCGGAGATTATGACGTCTCTCTTCGGGTTCAGCTTGAACTGGGAGACTGTTTTCAGGACGACACCGAGATCAAAACCAAATATATCCACGTTAGTGGACTGGTCGCCAATTTCCTCACCGATCTCAGCTATGGTGAAGCATCGCTGATGGTACAATTTACGGATATCAGTACCGGCGCTCCCGACAATTGGTACTGGGAATTCGGCGATGGCTCAATCAGCTATGATCCCTCTCCCCTGCATCAATATGACACCTCCGGTCGTTATGATGTTTTCCTGCGAGTGTCCAATCCCTTCAACCATTATGACAGTCTGTTGGAATATGCCCGCATCATTGTAACCGACTCATTGCTGGCCGATCTGGAAGGCAACTTATATAATTGGGGCGCCCGACCGGGACATGAATTTATCCTGGCCGCCGCCTGGACCAACCTCGGAACCGCACCGGCTGAAAACTGCACGCTGAAAGCCCTTCCTCCCCAGGAAATGCTCCTGTATGATCCGGCGGTATGGATCGGCGAGATTTCGACCGGTATGTACTCCGACTACGATGTCATCGGAGACACCTTGCTGATTCCCCTGGAAACCATCGCGCCATCGGATCGCCGGGGTGGCTACCTGATGATCGCCGGCACCTTGGAGGTAGGAATTCCGCTCGGCGACACAATTTCATGCGAAACCTGGCTGGTTACCCCTTCGCCCGAGGCCGACTCCGATAACAATCATTGTCAGTTGCTGATGGAAACGGTCGGCTTTACTCCAAAACCGGACAAAACCGCCTACCCGCCGGGAACTGGCATAAACCATGAAATCGCACCCGGCCGGCGCCTGAATTATGCCATAACCTTTGAAAATCCCCCCCTGGCAGGTGACACCGTGCAGGATATCATCATCGTGGATACCCTTGATCCCGATCTTGACTGGGGTTCGCTGGCTCTGGACAAAGTCAGCCATGATTCCGCCTGTTCACATATTTTTAATCCGTTCACCGGGGTGATCTTATGGCTGTTTGAAAATATCAATCTGCCACCTGACAGTGGCGGCTTTGTCACTTATTCGGTGGCTGTGCCACCTGAAATTCTCGATGGCACCGAAATCTCCAATCGGTCCTGGATGCGCCTCGGATATCATGACTGGCAGGCCGCCCCGGAGTTCGGAATGCTTTCCCGAATGGTCAAATTCCCGTTTGACTTCGGCGATGCCAACGGTGACGGCAGTATTAATCTGCTGGATATCCTGCTTCTGATTGAATACATCTACAGCGATCCGCCGGGACCGCCGCCGACACCACTGGAAGCCGGCGACGCCAATCAGGACGACGATATCAATCTACTCGACATCCTCTACCTGATCGAGCTGATTTACGGGTAACATTCAGGCACCCGCTCGCCCACACCACCCGATCTTTCATATCCCGGTGACTTATACCTGATTACCCAAGTATAAAGGGCCTCATCACCCCCAAAAAATCCGTTTACAAGAAGGGGCCAATTTTGTATACTATAACTCTTTGGAAAAAACCGGTTGGCAATCGGCACGGCAAAATGGAGAAAATGATCCCCGCGCCAACGCCCCCGGTAGCGAAGAACATACGTTTGAATGAAACGGGTGATATATGGCAAAAATGAACCCTGAAGACATTAAGATTATTCTGGCCACCGATTGCGGCTCCACCACTACCAAGGCGATCCTGATTGAGAAGCGCGACGGTGAATACCGCCTGATCGTGCGTGGCGAGGCACCGACCACGGTTGAAGCACCGTTCGAGGATGTAACCATGGGCGTGCTCAACGCGGTGGGTGAGGTTGAAGAGCTTTCCGGCAGGAAACTGCTTGATGATGACGGCAATATCATCTCTCCGGCCAACGGCAAGGATGGCACCGACGTGTATATCTCGACTTCGTCAGCCGGCGGCGGCCTGCAGATGATGGTGGCCGGCGTGGTTCGCTCCATGACCGGCGAGTCCGCTGAACGCGCCGCGCTGGGTGCGGGGGCAATTGTGATGGACGTGATTGCATCGAACGACAAACGTCTCCCCCACCAGCAGATTGAACGAATCCGCCACCTGCGACCGGACATGATTCTACTTTCCGGCGGAATTGATGGCGGTACCACCACTCACGTGGTGGAAATCGCCGAATTGGTTTCGGCGGCCGACCCCAGACCGCGTCTGGGCACCGGCTACAAACTGCCGATCATCTATGCCGGCAACAAGGAAGCCACCAAGGCGGTCGAGGATACCCTGTCGGAAAAGGTTGACCTGCGCTTTGTCGAAAACATCCGCCCGGTGCTGGAACGCGAGAATCTCGGCCCCGCCCGCGAGGAAATCCACAACCTGTTCATGGAACATGTGATGGCTCAGGCCCCGGGATATAAAAAATTAATGAGCATGACCGACGCTCCGATTATGCCGACCCCGGGTGCGGTCGGTTTGATTATCAAAACCATTGCCGACATGGAAAATATTGAGGCGGTGGGAGTCGATATCGGCGGCGCCACAACCGACGTCTTTTCGGTTTTCCGTCCGGAAGACGCCCAGGAAGGGGTCTTCAACCGCACCGTATCCGCCAACCTCGGCATGAGCTATTCGGTTTCCAACGTGTTTGCCGAAGCCACTCTGCCAATGGTGATGCGCTGGGTGCCGTTCATCATGAACGAGCGTGACCTTCGCAACCGCGTCAAAAATAAAATGATTCGACCGACGACCATTCCGCAGTCGATGGAAGAGCTTATCTTCGAACAGGCAATTGCCAAAGAAGCCCTGCGGCTGGCCTTCATTCAGCATAAGAACTTCGCGACCGTCCTCAAGGGCGTCCAGCAACAGCGCACCATCGCCGATGCTTTTGAACAGACTTCTTCGGGCGCAACGCTGGTCAACATGATGTCACTGGACATTCTGGTCGGATCCGGCGGAGTGTTGTCACACGCACCGCTTCGCCAGCAGGCCGCTCTGATGCTGATCGACGCCTTCCTGCCGGAGGGAGTCACCCGCCTGGCGGTCGACTCGATTTTCATGATGCCGCAACTGGGTGTCCTCTCGACCGTACAGCCGCAAGCCGCCACCGAAGTGTTCAACAAGGATTGCCTGATTCACCTCGGCACCTGTGTTGCCCCGGTGGGGGCGGTCAAGAAGAGCGGACCGGTTATGGATTACAAAATTACGCTTCCCGACGGAAAGGTCGAATCGGGAACACTTAATCTCGGCGAGATGAAACTGATCAAACTTGGAGTTGGTGACAACGGCCTGCCGCTCAAGGCAAAGGCCGAACTGGATCCGCATCACGGACTTGATCTTGGCCGGGGTAAGGGTCACAAGCTGGAGACCGAACTTTCCGGTGGCGTGGTTGGAATCGTGCTTGATGGGCGCGGCCGACCGTTCATACTGCCGGAGGACGAAGAAATCCGTGTGAAGAAACTGAAGGCCTGGATGACCGAGCTGGATATCTATCCCGCCGAGGCCTTGAATCGTTAGGAGATCAGGGACAATGAGACTGTTCAACCTGCTCATCATTGCCGCCTGCCTGCTGTTGCCGGGGATGGTTTGCGCTGAGGTGTTTATCGACTGGCGCGGCGATTTTTACGTTGAATACTCGAGTCAGTGGTACCAGGTTGATGACGACGTGGTTCGGGTATTTCTCTCTTCACAGGGAGTGTTGCCGTCGGAATTCGATTACGACGGAATGCTGGCGCAAAAATCCCAGAAAATGATCAACGAGGTGCCGTACCTGTTCATCAGCTTTTATCCGATCGGCAATCTTAACAACCGGCAAATTGATTCGGCCCTGGCCGAACTTTCCAGGGAACATAACAAAAAGTACGTCGCCGGGTCACTGCGCAATGACAATATTCAGTTCCGTTATAACCGCCCGGTATATGATGCCGAACTGAAAACGGTCGCGGTGCTTACCAAGGTCGGAAGCGGGGATATTGAAAAGTCGGTTTTGGAGATGCGCCGCTTCTATGACAAGGGCGTCGCCATCTTCTATTGCTTTGTCCCGCGCAAGGTTTATCTCGAAACCCTGCCGGAACTGCTCGGTATCATGAGGTCGTTTTCGACGGAAAACATTGACGAGGTGGCACAACCGGACAGCGCCCGAATTGTCGACATCTCCGAACGTGAACATCAGGGTTTAACCGACGAAAGTCGACCCGAACCGGGGGAAACCGATGATGGACCGTCGGGACAAATTCTGATTATTGTCCTGGCCATCATGATTCTCCTGACAGTGTGGTTTTTCGTGATCAAGGGAAAAAAATAGTATTGTAACATAAAGAGGCACTTGTAATGGGTCATGCATATACACCGGGTCTGAAGGTTACCGAAAAATTCCTTCTGACCAAAAGGCGAATTCTCCCGCTGAAGGGAGAGGTTATTGTCAAAAAGGGCGACCGGGTCAAACCGGATGATATCGTCGCCCGCACACATCTTCCCGGTGTGGTGGAACCGATGAACGTTGCCAACGTGTTGGGAATTCCACCTGAGGACATCGGCGAATGCATGCTGAAAAAGGAAGGCGATCAGGTTGAAGCGGGTGAGGTAATCGCCCTGTCGAAGTCCTTTTTCGGATTGTTCAAGTCAAAATGTCCGGCCAAAATCAGCGGAACAATTGAATCCATCTCGCAGGTAACCGGTCAGGTTCTGCTTCGCGGAGCCCCCATCCCGGTTACCGTAAAGGCATACGTCGACGGCGAGGTGGTGGAAATCTTCGAAAAAGAGGGCGTCGCCGTTTCCACCTGGTGTTCCTTTATTCAGGGCATTTTCGGCATCGGGGGTGAAACCCACGGTGAGATCAAGGTCGTTGTCAACGACAATGCCCAGGTCCTGACCGACAAGGAAATCGATGACTCCTGCCAAGGCAAAGTCATTGTCGGAGGATCAATGGTTACCGCGGACGCCGTCAAAAAAGCGGCCAAGGTCGGTGCCTCCGGCATCGTCGTCGGCGGTTTCGACGACAAGGACCTGCGCGGTTTTCTCGGGTATGACATTGGCGTCGCCATCACCGGCTCCGAGGAAATCGGCACCTCGCTGATTGTCACCGAAGGTTTCGGGCAGATTAGTATGGCCCAGAGAACTTTCGACCTGCTTAAATCCAAGGAGGGGCAACGCGCCTGTATTAACGGGGCGACCCAGATTCGCGCCGGGGTGATCAGGCCGGAGGTGATTATTCCGCAGGAAGGCGATATCCACGCTAAGATTGAAGATAGCGACTATCGCGAACTCGGATTGCAAATCGGATCACCGGTGCGTGTTATCCGTCATCCCTATTTCGGAAAACTTGGCGATGTTTCCAATCTGCCGCCGGAACTCGAAGAGTTGGAATCGGGATCACACGCCCGTGTGCTGGAAGTGAAATTTCACGACGGCGAAACGGCTATCGTTCCGCGCGCCAACGTTGAGATGATAGAATCTTAGACGGTCAATAGGATTGGTCGTCCGAGCCAAATTGGAATTGGCAAAAAAAGGCCGCCCTCAGGCGGCCTTTTCAGTTTTTCGGATATAAGGACAGTATCGTCCACTAAATTTTCAGAGATTAATGTCCCTCAACTTCCTCAACGGCGTCCTTAACTTCCGTCGTGTCAGGCACCACCGCCGTGGTATCCATAACTTCAGTGGTGTCAACCATCGCCGGTGCTTCTTCGGTGGTGGTCGTTTGCGGTTCATCTTTCTGACCACACCCGATAACAAACGCCAGCATCAGCAATGCAACCAACCCCAGTGTGATTAATTGTTTCATGTTACTCTCCCCGTCCTTAGGTTAACCTTACAATTTCATCTCAAATTAGGCTTTCAATTGTTGATGTCAAGAGAAACCTGCAGACATTTGGGGAGGTATCTTAGCTTTTTGTTGACGCTTATCTTGTTCGGGAGTATAATGATCAGGCTATTTATAGGATGAAAGGCGAGTACAAAACGGACCATTTAACCGGTCGAGACGTAAAAGGATAGATATGGGTGCGACATTGATTTTACCGACAGGGTTGTTTTCGGGGGGCGTATGGCAGATAATTGGCCAATCCAGTGCCTTTGGAGTCATTATTTATCTGATTCTGGTGTCTTTTTCCCTGATATCCTGGGGGATCATGTTTAACAAGTGGCGAACTTTTAAAAAAGTCGAATCGCAAAATAACGTCTTTTTGAATTTCTTTCGTAAATCGGGCAAATTCTCGGACATCCTCTCCCAGGCCAGGGCTTTGCAGTTCACCCCTCTTTCCGGTGTCTTTCTGTCGGGATATAATGAAATCAAGGGATTGATCGACCGCAAAAAGACCGCTTCCACCGAAAACGAAAACCAGCGTCTCACCGATGATGATATCGAAATCGTCTCCATGACGCTGGAACGATCCACAACCGAAGAAATCACCCGGCTGGAGCGGTATGTTATTTTCTTGGCAACCACGGCCAATGCCTCGCCCTTTCTCGGTCTGCTGGGAACCGTGGTCGGCGTAATGGAATCGTTCTGGTCCATCGGCGAGCGTGGATCGGCTTCGCTGGTGGTGGTTGCACCCGGCCTGGCCGAGGCACTCCTGGCGACCATTGTCGGTCTCGCGGCGGCGATCCCGGCGGTAATCGGATATAACTGGGCAACCAACAAGCTGAAACGGCAACATGACGCCGCCTCCAATTTCGCTCTTGAATTCCAGGCCCGCGTCAAAAAGGATTTGACCTGATGAAACAGCGTGAATACCGTGCCATGGCCGAGATCAACGTCACCAACCTGGTCGACGTGGTGCTGGTCCTCCTGATTATTTTCATGATTTCCGCGCCGCTGTTGCAGTCGGGCATTGAGGTCGATCTCCCCAAGACCCGCGCCGCGGCCCTGGAAGAACAGGCCGAGGGCGTGGTGCTGACTATTGATAAAAAAGGCGGTATCTTTGTCAACGATGTCTGGACCAGACTGGAGAATTTTGAGACCGCCCTGGACAAGGAATTGCGCCGGATCGGAAAATCCTCGGTCTTCTTGCGAGCCGACTCCCTGGTTAATTACGGTGTGGTGGTCGATGTCATCGGTCGTCTCAAGAGCATGGGCATTGAAGAACTGGGACTGATCACCGCCAAACAGGAAGGTGGGAATTCCAATCGGCCATGAGAACCGATTTTTTATTATCATTCCTGGTGCACTTCGTCCTGATCATTATTCTGGTAATCTCAACTCCGTTTCGACCCAAGATCAGGACTGATATGAGCGAAGTAATCACCGTCAACCTTACTTCCCTGCCGGCCTCGTTGCAACCCCAATCGAAACCGGAACCGGTCACTATTCCGCAGGCAATCGAAGCCGACGAACCGGAGGTGTCGATCCCGGAGATGGCCTCGGTCACCGAAACCAAACCGATTGAAAAACCCAAGCCGAAACCGAAAAAACCCAAAGACGACACCTATCGACCCAAAACCGAACCGGGCGATCAGGACCAGGCGGGTCTTCCTGACGGCCAGAAGGACGTCAGCCAGAATCTCGGATCGGGCTCGAAATTCGGCGGCGCGGCAATCGACAACGCGTCATTCGATTATCCCTACTGGTTTGTGCAGGCTTTTGGCAAAATCGAACGCAACTGGAGCAATCCGGTCTACGCCAATCAGCCGCTTAGTTGTATCGTATACTTTCAGGTTATCACGTCAGGGCGTATTATAAAAACCGAAATAGAAAAATCCTCCGGCGTTGACGCCTATGATCGCGCCTGCGAACGGGCCGTCAAACAGGCCCAGCCGCTTCCGCCCCTGCCGGGCGACTTCGCCGAAGAAATCCTTGGCATTCACCTTGAATTTCCGTATTCACCATTATGAAAAAATATTTCGCATTTATTGTTGTCATCATGTTGCTGATGGCCTCATCGGAGGCCTACTCACAGGGACTGCCGATTCGTGATGTCCACGGCCGGCTCCAGGAAAAAACAACTTTTGAACCGACCCGTATCTCAGTCGAGGACAATCGCTATGTCGGGATTGAACCGATTGGCTATGCCGATACCGTCCTGATGCGCAACTGCGCCGCAATATTGCGCAAGGACCTTGATTTCTCGCCTTATTTCGAGGTTGTTCTGCTGGATTCATTCTTCATGCGCCACATGGAACTGACCGAAATGACCATGCTCGGCTGGAAACGGCTCGGATCGGAATACCTGGTCAAAATGGAAACCGAATTCCCCCGGGATAAAATCCAGATTCAATACCGGCTCTACTCGGTCGAAAGTGGCCGCGAAATCAGGAAGAAACGCTTCAATGACAAAAAGGCAGCCTATCGAACGCTGGTGCACAAACTGGCCAATGACATCGTCAAAACCCTGACCGGTGATGAAAGCATTTACCTGACCAAAATCGTATACATTAAAAAAATCGACAGCACCAAGGAACTGATCATGGCCGATTATGACGGCTATAACGAAGAACAATTGACCGACAACGGTTCGATAAATATCTCCCCCGCCGCCTCACCGGATGGAAAATACGTTTATTTCACCAGCTACATGCACGATGTGCCCAACCTGTATGAATTATCTTTACGAGACAATGAAGTCAGGCTAATTGCCGAACAACCGGGGATTAATGCCGCCGCGGCGGTGTCGCCGGACGGTAAACAGATTGCCTGTGTGCTGTCGCGCGACGGCAATTCCGAGATATACCTGCTCAACCGCAAAGGGAAAATCGAGAAACGACTGACCAAAAGCTGGGCGATTGAATCCTCCCCGACCTGGTCGCCCGATGGCAAGGAAATCGCCTTCACCTCGGATCGCACCGGCTCGCCCCAGATATATATTATGGACAGCGAGGGAATGAACGTCCGGCGGCTGACCTTCAAGGGCGGTTATAATGACTCGCCACAGTGGTCCCCGAAAGGTGACCAGATCATTTTTGTGCATCGTGACGGACATTTTCATGTTGCCTCGATTGACGCCACCGGCAAGAACTTCCGCATTCTGACCGATCTGGGAAATAATGAAAATCCACACTTTTCACCGGACGGAAATCATATTATCTTTACCTCAAACCGACTGGGGCCGACCGAGGTCTATACCATGGATCTCTTCGGCAACAGCCAGCGACGGCTAACCATTCGGGGCGGCTTTTCCAACCCCCTCTGGTTACCGGAACAGGATTAAGAAAGGGAGGGTATAATTGTTAGTGGGACACGACACTTTTTATAGTTGACCGAAAATGTAAAATTACGTAGAATGATAACACCATAAATTGAGAATATTTCAAGAGGGATACCCAAGGAGGATACCATGAGAAAGTTCTATTTACTTGCACTGCTGGGCGTATTTGCACTGTTTATTGCCAGTTGTGGCGGTCCCCCGCCTCCCCCGCCGGAAGAACCGGTCGTGGAAGAGCCGGCGCCCGAACCCGAACCTGAGCCGGTACCAGAACCGGAACCCGAACCGGAACCGGTCCTGATTACCGAATCGGATTTTCAGATAGTCTATTTTGACTATGACAAGTTCAACCTCGTCGATTCCGCCAAGATTGCGCTCGATAACAACGCCCGAGTCCTCAAGGACAACCCCAACGTGCTGGTCATGATCGAGGGGCATTGCGATGAACGCGGCACGATTGAGTACAACCTGTCACTTGGTGAAAAACGCGCCAACTCGGCAATGCAGTACATCAAGGATCTCGGTATCAGTAACGTTCGCATGAAGACCATCAGCTATGGCAAAGAAAAGCCGGCCGATCCGGGTCATAACGAACGCGCCTGGTCCAAGAACCGTCGCGTCATCTTTAAAGTGATGTCGCAGTAAGCGCCTGATTGGTGGAGAATATGACTCGCAAGATAATTATCCTTGTTGCGTTCCTGATGACGGGGGCACTGCTCCTGCTGTCGGGCTGTTGCATGAAGCGCGATGTTATCAGACTCGAAGATCGCATCGCCAAAGTCGATGCCGACCAGGATGAGATCAACCGGTCGGTTAACCGGTTGGATTCACTGCTGACCGCCGACACCGAGGCTTCGGTGCAACTCCGCGCGGAAATCCGAAGCGCCGTTACCGACCTGCTGACCCAGTTCCAGGCCATCCAGGCCAACATGCAGGATTTGCAGGACAAGGTAACTTACCTGACCGAAAGCGGCGGATCCCGTCCGGTCATCATGGAACCGTTCGCAACCGCGGACAGTACCGATTCCACCTCCGGCACGCCGGTGATCCCCGGGATCGACTGTCAGGAGCTGTATGATGAATCGTTCATTTACATGCGCCGCGGTCAGTATGAAGAGGCGCTGATCGGTTTCGCCGACTACCTCAAGTACTGCGGAACCGAGGATAAGGCCGATAACGCCCGGTTCTGGACCGGTGAGTCGTACTATTCCATGAAACGGTACAAAGACGCCATCAGTGAATTTGACCTGTTGTTGCGTGACTATCCCGACTCCGAGAAACGCGCCGGGGCACTGTACAAAATCGCCCGTTCCCATGAGGAATTGGGGCAAACCAACGACGCCAGGGAAACCTTCCAGAAACTGGTCGATGAACACCCGGAAACGCTGGAGGGTGAGCAGGCCAAAGAGAAACTGAAAGAATACCGTTAGCTATGCCCGTAACGGACATAAAGCTCAACATAAAAGACCCGACCGCGAGCACGCCTCCCGGTCGGGGTTTTTATCAGTTGGAAGAAGAAAACCTCTATCTGCCGGTGGAATACCCCGGCCAGAAATGCCGCTTCTTCTCCTACCTGGAATCCGACCCGGTGTCGTTCCAGCTGGATCGCGACGGGCGGCTGATTTTTATCGAAATCACCCTCCCCCGCCGCCGCTGGCGTATCAAACCGAATCTGGTTCCGCCCGAGACAGCGGAGTCAGCCGATATCAGCTTTCTGGATTTTCGTGACAGTTTTGCCGAACCGACCGTATTCTGCAATACCGAGAAACAGTTCTTGTTACTTCGATTCTCGCGCGACCCCGCGGCGCACAACTTCTACCTTGCACAGAATCTTATTGCCCAGGTAACCGAAGATCACAGGCTAACCGCCCTCTGGGTATTCGACATTGTCGATGACCTGGCCGGACGCGAGATTGCCGCCTGGCGCAAACGCATTCACGGCAAACCGTCGACGTTCAAAAAGAGCGCTGTGGTCCCCGCCGGCACTCCCAATTTATGATACGGATGTGATACTCTCCCGCCCCGTTTTACCGTTAGTTATGGCGGAGGTAAGATATGGGGCCGTTTTTATATATCGACGTCGATGCCTTTTTCGCATCGGTGGAGCAGTCAATCAATCCCACCCTGGTCGGACGGCCGGTCATGGTCGGGGGCTTGAAGCATGAACGCGGGGTGGTCGCCTGCCCCAGCTACGAGGCACGCTCACGCGGTGTCCGCACCGGGACAGCGCTCTATGAAGCCGCGCGGCTGATCCCCGACGGCGTCTTTCTGCGCGGCGATTTCAACCGCTACCAGGACTTTTCGGACCGGCTCTACAATATCCTGCACTCATACACCCCCGATCTGGTGCGAATTTCACAGGATGAGGCCTGCCTGCACATCGGTGGCGTTTTGAGACAATTCAAAGACGGCCCCACCCTGGCAAAACAACTGCAACAACGGGTCTGGGACGAACTGGCGCTATCGACCTCGATTGGCGTCGCACCCAGCCGGGTGGCCTCCAAGATCGCTTCGGAACAACGCAAACCGGGAGGACTGACCATCCTCACGGATCAGAACCTCCCCGGCTTCTTCGATAAGTTGCCCATTCGCAAAATCCCGGGGATTGGCCCGGTTACTGAGAAAACCCTGTACGAGATGGGAATCAGTACCGCCGGCCAACTGGCCGCTGTTCCCGAGCAATACTTAAAGACTGTCTTCGGTATTAACGGTTTGAAGATATCAGCCTATAGCCGGGGCGAGGACGGACCGCTCCTGCGCGATTATAACGCCGTCCACTCCGTCAGCCGCGAAACCGGCTTTGCCGATGATATCAGCGACCGCGCGGTGCTCCTGTCCCATCTCTACTACCTGCTGGAACGAGCCGCACGGAAATTGCGCGCCCTGTACAAGATGGCCGGGACGGCGCGAATCAAGTTTCGCTATGCCGATTTCAAAACGATCGAGGGAACGGCGCGAATTCACCCGGTCTCCAACGACGAGAGTGACATCTTCCCCGCCGTCGAACATATGTTCACGCGGCTGTTCACAAGGCGGGTCGGGCTTCGACTGGTCGGGGTAACCCTGACCGGCCTGCGCAACTACCGAGACAACGAATCCTTTCTCAATGACCGCACCGAAAAGAACCGTCGTCTGCGCAAAGGGCTGGACAGTGTCCGCGCCCGCGAGGGATTTTTCTCGCTCATGACCGGGCGCACCTGGGCACTGGATAAACAGTACAAACGCGGAGACACCGGCTATGAATTGCGCACTCCCGGTCTGTCGCAGTAGCTTCTCCCTTCTCTACGGCACCACTCCGCCGGAACGACTGGTGCGGGCGGCCGAAGAACACGGCTATACCTCACTGGTCATGGCCGACCGGAATAATCTGTACGCCTGCTATGATTTCTACCACGCGGCCAAAGAATGCGGCATCCGGCCAATCATCGGGGCAACCGTCTCAACCGCATTCGGAGACATCATCCTGTTGTGTGAGCACCATGACGGCTTCAAAAATCTCTCGCGGCTGATTACGCACTATCAACTGCACGGTGCGGTGACACAGGACACGCTCGCTTCTCATGCTCACGGATTGATCGGCATAATTCAACCGGCGGCATATCATCGTGAGTTACGCGAGATATTCAACGACACGCTTTATATGCAAATCGGTTACGACCAGCCATCCCGGGCGTATCGACTTGCCGAAAAAAACCGTCTTAAATCGATCGCCCTGCCACCGGTGTCGTTTTTGCGACTGGACGATTACGAAACCCACCGCCTGCTTTGTGCCATCGGCGGCGGATATCTGATAACGCACGTTCCGCCCGATCGGCTGGCGTCTCCCGATGAGTACCTGCGCTCGCCGGAATGGTATTCCCATCTGTACGCACCGTATCCCCGGGCCGTACATAACTGTCGTGACCTGACCGAACGGTGTAATTTGATCTTTCCCCGCACCACAAACATCCTTCCGCATATCATCGTTGACGGCGATCATTATGAAAAGCTCAAGGCCGCGGTTCTGTCCGGCCTGCAAGAAATAATGCCAAAAGTCACCGGTCCATATCAGGCCCGGCTGGAATATGAACTGTCGGTTATCAAGCGCACCGGATTCGTGGATTATTTTTTAATCGTCAACCGCATTCTGGAATTCTGCCAAAGCAATCACATCACGGCGGTGGGGCGCGGTTCGGCGGCCGGTTCGCTGGTATCATACAGCCTTGGCATCACCCGGGTGGATCCGATTCGCGAGGGATTGTACTTCGAACGCTTCCTGAACGAGGCGCGTTCCGACTGCCCCGACATTGACCTCGATATCGACTGGCGGCGCCGCGATGAGGTTCTGAAGCATGTCTATGATACGTACGGTGTCGACCACGTCGCCATGATGGCATCGTACATTCGCTTTCAGCCCCGGCTGGCGGTAAGGGAAACCGCCAAGGCAATGGGAATCGCCCCGGAGGAAATCAACCGCTTTGTCAAACGGCTCCCCTGGTCTTCGATGGAAAAGCTGGACAGCAGGATCGCGCGGCTCCCGGCCGCAACCCGGGCCCAACTGGACTGGCAACGGTTCGCACCGGTCCTCCGGGGCGCGCATGCCATCGCCGAACTGCCCCGGCATTTGAGCATTCACGCCGGCGGAATTGTTATCACCCCGGAGCCGCTGACCGACTATGTGCCGCTGGAACGCGCCACCAAGGGCATTGTCGTAACTCAATGTGACATGTACCAGGCCGAAAAAATCGGACTGGTCAAAATCGACATCCTCGGCCAGCGCGGACTGGCAGTGATCGCGGACTGCCTGACCGAACTAAAACAACAGCGCGGGAAGAATTTCGAGGTCCCCGATGACGATCCCGCCACCTACCGCATGCTCCGCACCGGCAAAACCATCGGTGTCTTTCAAATTGAATCCCCCGGTCTGCGGGCTTTACTGCGGGTGCTTCAGCCACGGCGACTGAACGATATCACCCTCGCGCTGGCCCTGATTCGCCCCGGCGCATCCGACTCCGGCATGAAAAAAGTCTTCCTGAATCGCTTTCATGGAAAAGAAAAAACAACCTATCGCCATCCCAATCTGGAATCAACCCTGCGGGAAACACACGGGGTGTTCATCTACCAGGAACAGGTCCTCCTTGCCGCCCAAAACATCGCGGGATTTAATCTTCCCGCCTCGGACATACTGCGACGATCGATCACAAAAAAACGCAAGGCCGGAGAAAACCGCCAGTTAACCCGGCGCTTTCTTGATGGCGCCGACCGCAACGGTGTCGATGCCAAAACCGCGACCGACATCCTCACCCAACTGCAACAGTTCGCGTCATTCGGATTCTGCAAGGCTCACGCCGCCACCTACGGACACCTGGCCTACCTCTCGGCCTATTTCAAAACCCATCATCCGGGAATCTTCATGGCCGCCGTCCTGCGCAACGGTGGCGGGTATTATCCCGCGGCGGTTTATGTCGCCGAAGCCCGACGACTCGGCCTGACCGTTATGCCACCGGACTGCACCCTCTCGGAACGCTACGACTCCCTGCAGGGTGGCCGCATCTATCTCGGTCTGGCGCGAGTGCTCGACATCACCCGCCGCACCCTTGACCAGATCGAAATCGGCCGACCGTTTGGCTCCCTCGCCGATTTTCTATCGCGGGTGGACATTTCCGAACGCGAAATCGAGAACCTGATCCGGGTCGGTTTTTTCGACTCGCTGGAAACCTCGCGCCCCCGACTGCTCTGGCAGTACCGCCTGTGGGGACACGCCCCCAAACACCGCGAGGGCGATCTGTTCGGCGGAAAGGTGCTTCCGCCCACAACCGAACACCTGCCCGAATTACATCAGTTCAGCCGCTACGATGTTTTCCGGTCGGAAAAAGCCATCCTTGAAATCCCGGCGTCGTTTCATCCCCTGTCGCTTTTTGACACGCATCAACCGGTTGACATTGCGACGCTGACCCGGGGCGGCACCAACCGAACCATCACCGTCTCCGGCTGGCTGGCGGATCGCAAACGCATCAAAACCCGTAACGGCCAGTCGATGGTATTTCTGACCTTTGACGCCCTCGATGACACTTTTGAAGTCATTCTCTTTCCCGACACCTATGACCGTTTCAGTGAAACGATCCGCACCTATCGCTACCTCGAGGTGAACGGACAGGTGAATTTCGATGATGGCATTCCGGCGTTGATCGCGCAGAACGTCCGCCCCGCCGAAACCGGCCTGCGCCGGGCGAAGTACATTTAGATTGACACAACAAGGGTGCGGCTCTTTATTATGGACATGACAATTCCGGACAAGACACGAGAAGAGTATTCCCGGCTGGTGGAACAGATCGAATATCATGCCCGGCTGTACTATGTGCTCGATCGACCGGAAATTTCCGACGCCGAATATGACAACCTGTTTGACCGCCTGCTGGAGTTTGAAAAGAAATATCCGGAACTGGTGACACCCGTGTCGCCGTCACAACGCGTGGGCGGCGAGCCGTTGCCAGCCTTTAAATCGGTCACGCATCGGGTGCGCATGCTGTCGCTCCAGAAAGTTACCGCCCGGGAGGAATTCGCCGATTTTGATCGCAGGGTGCACGACGGACTGGGGACAACCGATGATGTCTCCTACGTGACCGAACCGAAACTCGACGGGCTGGCGGTGGAACTGGTCTATGAAAGGGGTATCCTGACGGTGGGGTCAACCCGTGGCGACGGCACCAGGGGTGAGAACATCACGCCCAATCTCAAAACCATTCCCTCAATACCACTGCGGTTGTCCGAGGACACCGCGGCGAAGTACCCCCTGTTGGAGGTCCGTGGCGAAGTCATCATGCGCCGCTCCGAATTTGCAAAACTCAATGAACGCATGGAACAATCCGAAGCACAGCCGTTCGCCAATCCGCGCAATGCCGCCGCCGGTTCCCTGCGACAGTTGAATTCCAGAATAACCGCCGAACGACCGTTGATGTTTTATGCTTACAATATCTCGGCAACCGACCTTCCCCATCTTGCTGACCATTACCATACGATAACATTCCTTCAGGATGAAGGCTTTCGCGTTAACGAACATATCAAACCGGTGTGCGGTGTTGATGCCGTCGCGAAAGAATTCACGCGACTGGAAAAACTTCGCCCGGCACTGGATTATGAAATCGACGGGATGGTTGTTAAAGTCAACGCCTTCCGCGAACAGGAACAATTGGGCGAGATCGCCCGCGCGCCGCGCTGGGCGGTAGCCTGGAAATTCGCCGCCGAAGAGGCCGAAACCATCGTCGAAGATATCATCTTCTCGGTCGGGCGCACCGGGGTCGTCACGCCCGTGGCAAAACTGCAGCCGGTCCATGTGGCCGGGGTGACGGTTTCCAATGCGTCTCTTCATAACGAAGATGAAATGCGGGAACTCGATATCCGCGTCGGCGACAGCGTCATTATCCGCCGCGCCGGTGATGTCATTCCGCAGGTGGTGGCGGTCATCTCCGAGAAAAGAACCGGCAAAGAAAAGAAAATTGCCATGCCGCATACCTGCCCGTCATGCGGATCGAAAACCGTCCGGCCGGAGGGTGAGGCGGCCTGGCGCTGTATCAACGTCGCCTGCCCGGCCCAGGTGGTGGAACGAATTTATCACTTTGCATCGAAAGACGCGATGGATATCGAGGGTCTGGGCGGCAAGATGGCAATCCAGCTGTTTGAAAAGAAATTGGTACATGACCCTTCGGATATTTACACTCTCACCAAAGAGCAATTGCTCCCGCTTGATCTCATGGCCGATAAACGCGCCCAAAATCTACTGGATACCATTGCGGCCTCCAAAACGCGGGCCTTGCCGAATATCCTGGTGGCACTCGGCATTTTCGGCGTCGGCGAAACCGCCGCGCGGCTGATTGCCGGGCGATGTGAAACCATTGACGCCATCATGAGGGCCGCCGAGGACGAGCTTACCGCCATCGACGGCATCGGCCCGATTATGGCCCGCTCGGCTGTCGACTTTTTCGCAAAAAAAGAAAACCGTGCCATGATCGACAAAATGAAAAAGGCCGGCGTGGTATTCCCACCATACAAAATGGAAAATAAATCTGAACTGCTCGCGGACAAAACCTTTGTCATCACCGGAACCCTCTCCAAACCGCGTGACCATTTCAAGAAATTGATTGAAAATGCCGGCGGCAAAACCGCCGGATCGGTATCCTCGAAAACCGATTATCTCCTGGCGGGAGAAAAGGCCGGAAGCAAACTGGACAAGGCCAATAAGCTGGGCGTCGCAGTTATCGACGAAGAACAATTATATAAACTTCTTGAATAAAAAAAGGCCCCCGGATTGCGGAGGCCTTAATCTCCTACTCGGAGAAACGCTTTTTGTGCAGACCAGTCTGCATCAACTGTAACAATTAAAAGCATAGAATAGTTCCCATTTCCGGTAAAAAATAAATAAAAAAACGGGCGACCCCTCAGCCGCCCGTTAAGACCATATATCCGTATGATTTACAGCTTTTCGGCAACCGCGTTGGCGATGTCAAGCGAGCTGGAGGAACCACCCATATCATAGGTGCGAACCTTCCCTTCTTTGATGACTTCGGCAATGGCGCTTTCAAGGCGTTGGGCCATATCGACCTCGCCAAGCCATTCCAGCATCATCCGCGTCGTTAACAGCATTGCCATCGGATTGACCTTATGCTGTCCCGCGTATTTCGGCGCCGAGCCGTGGGTCGGCTCAAACACCGCGTAGTTATCGCCGATGTTGCCGGACGAGGCAAAGCCCAGGCCGCCAACCAACTGCGCGCAAAGATCCGAAACAATGTCTCCGAACATGTTGGAGGTTACCAGCACCGAATAATCATGCGGATTCTTCACCAGCCACATGCACATCGCGTCAATATTGGTTTCCCAGAGCTCGATCCCCGGATAGTCTTTGGCGACTTCGCGGGCGGTGCGAACCATCAGGCCGGACGTTTCCCGGATAACATTCGGTTTTTCCACCACCGTCACCGATTTGCGGCCGGTCTTCTTGGCATACTCAAAAGCATCGATGATAATATTCCGACACCCGGTCTTGGTGTTGATACGCAATGACACCGCAACCTCATCGCCGGGATGCTTGTCGAATTTCTTCATCTTGGGATTGTGCTTGGAAATCACCGACCGGACTTCATCCGGAAGCGGGAAAAATTCCACGCCGGAATACAGGTCCTCGGTGTTCTCACGAAACACCATGATGTCGATGCCCTCTTTGTAATTAAGCGGGTTGCCGGGATAAGCCTTGCACGGCCGCAGGTTGGTGCGCAGGTTGAATTCCTGACGCAGGCGGACTATCGGCGAGGAATAAATCAGTTCCTTGCCCTGCAGTTCCGGGACCAGCTCGGCCTCAGCTTCCTGTTTCGGCTTTGACGTAATCGCGCCAAACAACGCGCAGTCGGTCTTTTTCAAAATCTCAGCGGTGCGGGGCGGAAGGGGATCGCCTTCCTTGCACCAGAATTCCCATCCAATGTCGGCCGGAATGTATTCCGCATCCAATTGCATTTTATCCAGCACGATCCGCGCCGCCTCCATGACGTCGATTCCGACGCCATCTCCGGGCATCCACGCAATCCGATATTTAGCCATGTTTCTACTGTGACTCCTCTGTTTATTATTGTCTAAAGGTTAAATTAATCAAATGCGAATCATCAAGTTCGTTGCTGTACGGTAAAAAGGCATAGTCTATTCTGAAATTTCGCTTGGTGAAGCCAAAGCCCGCAGAAATGCTTTTGCTTTCATACCCCAGGCGGTATCCGGCACGAATCGAAAACTCCGGCGTAATGTGATACTCTCCACCCAGGTGTCCCCGCATGTCCAGACCCTCTTCGGTGTCATCGTCAAACATCACCAAATCACCCGCCGCCAGGAGCTTTTCATAGGTATACGAGGCACCGGCCCGGATGGTGGTCGGGATGTCGAACGACTCATCACGAACCTCCACGGTCGAACCGATATTGAGCACCGCAAGGCCAACATTCAGATTCGGCCGCGCCCGATATAACAACCCCAGGTCGAAATTAAAGGCCGAACCGCGATAGGTCTCAATCTTTTCAAACATGTATCCCAGGCCGAAACCAAGACTCAACTTGTCGATAAATTCATACGACACCCCCATCTTGAGCGACACGTCCTGAGCATCAAACGGAATATAATCGCTGGACGGAACACTGTCGTTGCGCCCCTGCAAATCATCAACATGCCCGAATTTCAGGCCGGTCGCAAAGGTAACGTCCTTTTTGGTAAAAGCCAGGTAACCGGTTTCAAGACCGACGTTTTCCCAATGCGTATTATGGCCGAATGAACCGTTGAGACCCTGCACTCCGCAGATCGCACCCGGATTATAACCAAACGAATAGGGGTCATGAATGACCGACGTAAACGCTCCGCCCATCCCGACCGGGCGCGCGCCGCTTTCCACCGTCATCAACCGCAAACCTGACAGGGCAAATACCGGCGCCGCAAGCGCCAGGCTAATAGCCGATATAATAAGTATAGAAACAAGTCTTTTCATGGTTCTCCCGGTTTTAGAACATCATATTCAATGATACGATATGATCACTGCCTTCATCAACTCGTTCTGCGGAAAAAGCGTAATCAAAGGAAAAAGCAAAGGTTTCAAGCGGCTGTAAAAAGCCGAAACCGGCCGTAATCACCCCTTCATTCAGGCCACCGCGAAGGAAATACCGCTTGTTGATGGTGTATTCCGCGCCAAACCGCGCCACCACCGCCTGCTCGAAATTCTTTTCAAAATCACAAAGCACCAGCAAATCCCGATTAAACGCCCGCGCCGAGACACCCCCACCCAGCACATACGGAAACTCATCATCCTGCGTCGCGCCGGTGCCTCCATACTGATCCCAGTATTCATTGGTGGTCCAGGAATACTTGGCGGCCATGTTGTTGAACACCAGTCCCACGTGAATGTCCGTGATCGGTTTGTCATCCATGGTGCCATACTCAAACAGCGAGTCCACCAGAAGTATCCCCCCGACGTTGATGCTGATGGAATTGGCGCTGACCACATCCAGCTTCTTGTACATGTAATTTAGCTTGATACCCAATCCCAATGCCGGCAAAAACTGCTTGGAAAATGTTGCGCCGAAGACATGCTCGTTGTCGGAGATGGTGCGCCCCAGTTCTTTGCCACTGCTGTTACGCGCCATCACCTCGCCATACCCGGCATACAACCAGCTTATACCCAGCGTGGATTGCAACCTGGTGGGAACGAGAAACGAAATAAAGCCGAGCTTGCGATCGAGATCCATCACCCGGTACGAGCTGGCAATGGTAATTTTGTCAACCGCCGTCAATCCCGCCGGGTTGAACAACTGCCCGGCCGCGTCGTCGGAAAGTCCGTAGTAAGCCCCGCCCATGGCGGCCGGCCGCGCCTGCACCGCCATTTGCATGAATGATCCGGCATACCCGCCATCCTCAGCTTCCGCGAAAGCATTCTGGCCGGCACATACCAGAAGAAGTATCATGATAAAAAGATATTTTTTCATTGTTGCACCTATGGTATAATGGCCAGTTTGCCCCAGTTAACACCACCGGTGGAATATTCCACCTTGAAATAATATATACCGGCGGCCACGATATCCCCGCGACCGTTCCGTCCATCCCAGGTGTCGGTTGAATAGGTCGCCTCAGGTCCGCCCTCGCGATAGTCATTGTCAACCACGGTTTTCACCAGGTTCATGGCAAAATCATAAATCTGCAGGGTCACCGTGCCGCTTTCTTTCATGGGGAAATTGAAATATAACTGCCCCTGGTTGATCGGAGAAAACGGCACCGGGTAGGCAAAGGTTTCCTCATCGAGCAAGACCCGGTACAAATCCCAATTGGCGTTTTCCGGATACGCCAGGAAGTCCGCCAGCGGAACCCGGGCCGCTCCAATAGTCGTCCCGACCCATAGCTCGTCTTCGATCACCTTCACCGACACAACCCATTCCGAGGGATCGATTGTCACATTGTCCTGTTGCGGATTGGAGGTTACCAGCGTGCCCGAGATCTCGGCGTCGATCCAGTTTTCTCCCAGATCTTCGGAGAAACGCAGACCGCCCGACGTCGCCATAAACACCAGCGAATCGTAAAACTCAAAATTCCAGATCGTGCTCCCGGAATCGACCCTGGTCCACTCCTTGCCGTTTAATTCGGAATACTGGACACCGCTGTATTCCGCGCCTCCGGTGGGCCGCGAATGCACCCAGATCAACGGTTCTCCCTCAGGCAGGACTTGAAGGTTCATCGAAGGAATCCATCCCCCCGAAAGTTGGGCCGAGGTAATGACACGGGCGCTGTCCTGCCGAATCGAATTGGTATTGGCGTTAATCACACGCCATCGCATGCTCGGAGGTGAAATGGCAAAGCCCTTACCACCGGAACCGACATAAAGCGAGGAGTCGATAATATCAAAATCAAGCAGGTCCACATCGCCAAGATTGTTATAAATATTCGAGCTGTCTCGTATCAGAGAACCGGGCCGCCCTCCCCAGTAAAAATCGGTCCCCAGACGTTCATTGAAAAAGTTCTCGCCGGATAGCGCCACATAGTAATTTAGAAAATCAATATCATAATACGGCGTGTCGGGCGGGCCCACGGCAAACACCAGGTTGCTCCCGACCTCAACCCGGGTAGTCCATATCTGTCCGGAATCGAGTGATATATAAACCGCGTAAGAACCGTCATCGGTCAGCGGGTGATTGATCGACCAATATCGCACATCAATAAGATGATCATCCAACGTGTCGCGAATTTCCTGCATGCGTACCCGATAACTGCGGGCGCCGGATGTATCATCTTCCGTAAACACGAAATACTGCAACGAATCGAATCCGCCAACAGCATCGGGATACAACGCCACCAGCCCGGAATCGGTCCCCACCCAGAGACGGTTATACAGCGTATCCGGGGCCAGACTGTGGGCAATATTGCGACCGCTTGATATGGTCGGCTCCAGCGTATCGAGAGTGATTTTTTCCCAGGTGGTGCCGGTATCCAGCGTACGATACAAACCGCCCTTAAAAGCCGCCATGTACAATTTGTCATCGAATTCCGCAAATTCTCTGGGGTATTTGTCGGCCTCCTCCAAATCCAGCACCGGATCATTGACTTTCGTAAAGGTCAAGCCAAAATCCTCGGACACTGCCAATCCGGTGCCGCTTCCGTTCAGGGAGTCAAACGTCCCCACCAATAGCCGATCACCCAGCAGATATACCGCCGATGTCCCCAGGCCGGGAAGCCCATCGGAGGTAAAGGCCGAATGATATATTTCCTTACTGCCTTCATACGTCAATCGGGTCAGGCCGCTGTCACCACAGGCAAAGATACCACTGTCAGTTACCAGCACGTCAGAGATGTAATTCGATGACGGTTTGATCTGCGGCTCAATCCAGACCATGCGTTTCAACCCCCCGGCCGAACCGGCCCACACGACCACCGAGTCGGTATGCAGGGTATCGACCAGAACCGAAAAATACCGGGCCGACAATGATGGTGCGGTATTGGCCGCATCCTCAACCGAATCGGCCGCGGTTGCAAAGAACTCTATCCAGGTTTCACCGTAATCGAAACTGCCCAGCAATCCCCCCGCCTTGGACGTGGCGAAAATGATGCTGTCGGCACCGTTGATGTCATAGACTTCATGATCCGGGCCGTATAACCCCGGATTAACCAACCCTCTCGGCATGATCGTGTCAAAAGTAAATCCCTCATCTTCGGTAAAGGTCAGGCCGTCAGCAAATCCCACCGACTGACCGCCGACATCGATACGGTGCAGGGTTGCCAGCCAGAGCCGGTCACCGATATCGTCACCCTCGGAATAAATGGCCGAAATGCCGTTGGAAACCAGTCCGTTGGTGGAATTATAAATCTGCCAGGTTGCACCGCCATCGCGGGTAAAACTTACCCCCTCACCGGTCGTCAGCCAGATCGCCCCCTTGTGATAGACAATGTCGGTAATGGCATTATCCGACAGCCCCCGATCCTCATAGGGCTCGTCAAAGGTTTTCATGACAACCGTGGCCAGGGCCGCCGGGGCCAGCAAAACCAACAACAAAATCAGTGTGTTTCTTTGCATATTCACCCAAAAAAACAGCCAAAACTTTATTGTAAAGTTTGGCCAAAGTTACTGCATTATAAAAACAATTATCTTTCCATTCAATTTATTCTTATCTCGATATCTACAGTCGCTATTACACCTCCAGTTTGCGTGAACATAGCCAATACGGCGTTATAAGTCAAGCAGATAAAACGCCATCCCCTTCCTCTTTTATAGGATACGAAGGCTTGGGAGTTCCCGTTTAATACTTTTATTTTTATTCAAGTTGGATACAAAATTATGCATTGAATCCGCTTCACATAACCTGTAACCGTGTAAAATGTTTGACAAACGACGGGACGCACCGTTACTTAGAGTAATATCATATTAACAGGTTGAGGTGGTCGCATATGAAGAGAATTATCCCCGCATGTATACTGATTCTGGGAGCATTGATTGCCGTCATGGCCGTTTTGCCCGGCTGTGACGAACTGGTAACACAGGAAAATTTCTACTATGACAGCGCGACGTATGTCGTCTCGGACAGCACCTGCGTGGCGGCGTGTCATTCCGACGTTAACACGGATATGACAATTGCTATCCGCCAGTGGGAAAACTCCCGGCATTCCTCGGACAGTCTGACCGATTTCGATGTCACCGGCGTAGCGGTTCAAAACACCAATGAATGCGGCCCGCAATGTCATCACAAACAGGGATTTGTGCAATCGCTGACATCAACCGCCAGCGCCGTGGAATTTCCACTGGAGATAAACTGCTTCGCCTGCCATGCCCCGCACACAAATTGGGATTTGGATTCCCTGCGCTACTATGACCCGGTCGTGCTGGCCGATGACTTCACCTATAACCGGGGCAATTCCAATATCTGCGCCCTCTGTCACCAGGCAATCTCGACCACGACAGCAGACATTACCAGTCAATTCGACCTGTTGGGTCTTGTGCCCGTATATCCCGGCTGGGCCGACCACGCCTCCAATCAGGCCGATATGATGATGGGAACCGGTGGCTATGAGTACGGTGCCAATCCCGGTAATTCCGCACACTACAACGCCTCCAATTCGAATTGCCTGAAATGCCACCTGGATGTCGCGGTCGGCTTCGATCTGGGCGGGCACAGCTTTAACATGGAAAGCGGCGGCGAGCAGTTGGTCGAAGCATGCAATGTTTCCGGGTGCCATAGCGGAACCCCGATCACCTCGTTCGATAATGTCAACACCAACCTGACCAATTTCACCGATTCCCTGCTCCTCCTGCAAACCGAACTCGAGGGACTGGGATATAATGATAACTTCACCGGAAACATCCTCGACGTTGGTCTGGCCGGAGCGCTATACAATTATCGTTACATTATGAACGACGGCAGTAACGGCATTCATAATACCGAGTATGGTCTGGGACTGATTCGGGAATCGCTGATTTATATCGACACCACATCTTCTCTGAATCCATAGAAAAAACGGCAGTACAAATAAAAAAGGCCGCTCAAGCAAGCGGCCTTTTTATTAAGCAAATTATATCTATCAACCGGCCTGAAACCGCTTGGTCAGTGCCGGAACAACCTCGAACAGATCACCGACAATCCCATAGCTGGCAACCTTGAAAATCGGCGCATCCTTGTCGCGGTTGATCGCCACGATGGTCTTTGAGGTCTGCATCCCGACCAGGTGTTGAATCGCACCGGAAATACCGATCGCGAAATACAGCTTGGGATTGACTGTTTTGCCGGTCTGCCCAACCTGGTGTCGATATTCGGTCCAGCCGGCATCCACGATGGCGCGCGAGGCGCCGAAAGCCGCACCCAGCGAATCGGCCAGGCCCTTGATCAAATCCACATTTTCCTGCGAACGGACACCGCGTCCGGCCGCGACAATCACGTCAGCCTCAGTCAGGTTGACCGACTGCCCGGATTCCACCACCATCTCCTGTACCGTCGTGCGGGATTCAAGCAGGGCACCATCCACCGCTTCGGCGACAACCTCTCCCGCGCCCTCTTTGGCTTCATCAAAAACCTTGGGACGAACCGTCGCAAACATGATTTTGCCGTCGGAACCGGCTAAATCGAGAATGACATTGCCTCCGTAGGCCGGGCGGCAGAGCACGGCCGCATCACCGTCAACCTTGACACCGGTGATATCGGACACCATCGCGCCGTCATTCAGCGCCGCCAATCGCGACATGAGAGCCTTGCCGTAAAAAGTCGCCGGAGCCAGCACCACTTGTGGTTGATATTTTTTTATCAGTTCCGTCAACACCTTGGCGTAAACTTCATCATTATAATATTTCAACCCGGGATTGGAAACGGCCAGCACCTTGCCGCCGCCTCGTGCGGCCAGATCCCCGGCTATTGCCTCGGCATTTTCGGCCAATACCGCGGTGGTCAGTTCGCCGCCGAGTTTCTGCGCCACGGTTAGCAGTTCAAAGCCGACATTCGCCAGTTTGCCGTCCTTTTGCTCGGCAATCACAAGAATCGGTATGCTCATCGCGAAAGTCCTTCCTTTATCTCAGCCAGCCTGCGCGCGGTCGCCATAATATCAACCAGCGGAACGCCATGCTTCTCAGCGGCGTGGACACAGTCATCATATTCCGGCTGAATCTTGATTCCTTCTTTCAATGTCAACAGTTTCACTCTTATCGGGCCATAGTCGGTATCAATCGTTTCTGTCCGCCGACCCAATACAATCCGACCAGCCGACCTGAGACGAATTCCGGCGGTGGTGGTTTCAGAGAATATAATATTGCCAAGGTGCTCAACCAAGTCCTTTTTACAGAGAACCGTCAGGAGGTTTCCCGGGCGGTTTTTCTTCATGAGAACCGGCGTGACATACACTTCGCGCGCCCCGGCGGCATATAACCGGTCAAACAGGTACCCGTACACCTGCGGATTCAAATCGTCGATATTGGTTTCCAGTATCTCGATGGTGTCATGTTTCGATGAATCAATTGATGTGGTCTGCCCCAGAATCAGCCGCAGAAAATTGGGCCGATCCTCGTAATCCTTTGTCCCCGCCCCGTAACCGATATCCCGAACGTTGTAGGACGGAACATCATCAATCCCGCCGAACCGTTCCACCAGCGTCGTGACAATGGCGGCGCCGGTCGGTGTCACCCGTTCGCCCGGCTTGTCCGTCTGGTGCACGGGGAAACCTTTCAGTATTTCAATCGTTGCTGGCGCCGGGATCGGAATCATCCCATGCGCCGATTTGGTCACACCGCGCCCGAGCGTGACCGGCGAGCAATAAATTCGGTCGGGTTTGAAATAGTGCACCCCGATGGCACTTCCGACAATATCGACGATAGCATCCAAACCGCCGACCTCATGAAAATGGATTTTATCCGGGGTCGAGTCGTGCACCCGGGATTCCGCCTCGGCGAGTTTTTGAAAGATCGCCAGCGACATTTGCCGGACTTCATCCGGTAGGTCGGCCTCCTCAATGATCTTCCTGATATCGGCCAGATGGCGATGGGTATGGCCTTCATCGGTCTGCACGTCGATCCGGACGGCGGCGACACTGTGACGACTGGTCGGGATTTTTTCCAGGCGATACCCTTCGACCGGCAGTTTGGCGAGTTGTTCCCGAAGGTGGTCGAAGGGAAGCCCCAGATCGACCAGTGCGCCCAGGGTCATATCCCCGGCGATCCCGGCAAAACAGTCAAAATACAAAATCTTCATCTTATTCCTTCGATTCACTCTGGCGGGCAATCGTCGCGGCGGCAATTCCGGCCCCAAAACCATTGTCAATATTAACCACGGTAACACCGGAGGCGCAGGAATTCAGCATGGCCAGCAGGGCGGCCAAACCGTTCAACGAAGCGCCATACCCGACCGAAGTCGGCACGGCAATGACCGGGACATCGACCAAACCGCCGATAACCGATGGCAACGCCCCCTCCATACCCGCTACCGCGATAATAACCGAAGCCTTCGCAATCAGTTCGCGGCCTTCAAAGAGCCGGTGGATACCGGCGACTCCGACATCGTACAGTCGCTCCACCGGACACCCCATCATCCAGGCCGTCAGTGCCGCCTCCTCGGCAACCGGGATGTCCGACGTCCCCGCCGAACAAACCAGAACCATGGCGGTAGTGGTCGGTTTCGGCTTTTTGCGACGTCCGCCAAATACCACCGCCAGGCGGGCCTCGGGATAGTACTGCACCGCTTTGAATTTCCTTCGAAGAAAAACAACACGGTCCTTGTCAAGCCGGCTGACAATGACATCGACACCGCTCTGGTGAATGCGGTCGGCAATGGCGACAATCTGGCGGGAGGTTTTACCGGGGGCATAGATGACTTCCGGCTGACCTCGCCGCAGGGTGCGATGATGGTCGATACGAGCGAATTCCAGATTTTCCACGGGAAAACATTTAAGTCGCGCCACCACCTCCTCGTCGGAAATCTTCCCCCCCTTGATCAGGCCGATGAGTTCATGTAATTGGTCTTTATCCATCAACCCCTACCCGGTTCCGATTGAGATAATCATTCAAATACGTTTCAATATCATTATACGATTCAACCGTCATCAGTCGCCGGCGCAGTTCGCCTCCGCCGGTAAATCCCTTGGTGTACCAGGCGAGATGCTTGCGCATCATAAACGCCCCGTTACGTTCCCCGTACTGCGCGACCGTCTCCCGGGCATGTTCCAGGGCCAGGGCAACCTTTTTCTCCGGCTTCAAATCAGGTACGATACTGCCATCGGCGAGAAACTGTGTGACCTGATAAAATACATATGGATTGCGCATGGCCGCTCGTCCAATCATAATCCCGTCGCAACCGGTCTGCTCGAACATGTCGCGGGCATCCTGCGGGGTGATAACATCGCCGTTGCCGATCACCGGAATGGAGATTTCCCGCTTGAGAAGGCCTATTTTCGACCAGTCGGAATGTCCCGAAAAACCGTCGGTCCGAAAGCGCGGGTGCAGGGTAACCGCCGCGATACCAATCCGCTCCGCCATTTTGCCCAGTTCGAGATAAACCTCGGAATCTTTCGACCAGCCGCTTCGGATTTTAATGGTCACGGGAACCGACGAATTTTCGACCGCCGCGGCCATCAATTCCCCGGCCAGTGAAATATCCTTCAAAATCGCGGCACCACCGTTTCTTTTAATGACCTTTTTTACGGGACAACCGAAATTCAGGTCCAAAAGGTCCGGATGATGGCTCTGAATCTGGGTTACGGCACTGGCCAGATTTTCCGGCTTTGACCCAAACAGCTGAATGCCAATAGGATGCTCATCGGGAGTGTGATCCAGCATGGCGATGGTCTTGCCCTGTTCATAGACCATTCCATCGGCTGAAATCATTTCGGTATAACAAACCGACGCCCCGAAACGCCGGGCGATTAACCTGAAGGGGCGCTTGGAAATACCCGCAAGCGGGGCCAGCAAAAGACGCCCCGAAAAATTCAAGTTTCCTATTTGCATGCCGACAATATAACTAACCTGGTCTTGTTAAGCAAGATAGACTGAGTCAGGAAAATAGAACAAATTCCAGATAACCCGGAGTATGCTTGGTGTTCATAGCGCACGACGGAATGAGAAAGGCGAAAGGAGTCCCGTATGCCTGAAATCGTCGTCAAATACGAGGACAAGATTATTGAGCGTGTCGTGTCCGAGAAAAAACGGATAAGTATCGGGCGCACTCATGACAATGACATTGTTCTGGATAATCGCGGGGTATCCCGCAAACACGCGCAGATTGAGTTTAACGACAACGCCGCCGTTATTCTTGACAACGAATCATTGAACGGCACTTTCATCAACAATCGTAAAATCTCCGAGGAGATTTTGCGTGATGGCGACACAATCACCATTGGGAAATACAGCCTGGTCTACAATACCGAAGTCAGCCACATGCCATCCAATGCCAGTATGGACGGAACGATGGTGCTGAAAACGAAGAAGCAGAAGGAGCTGTTGCAACAGGACAAGGTCGACCGGGAAATTATCCACCGCATGGGCGGTTCGGTTCTGGTCGGTGAGGAGAATACCGATTTTTCGGAATACCCCATCGAACGCAACGTGACCACCATCGGCAAAGCAAAATTCGTCCACATCCACGCCCGGGGATTCCTGCTATCGGGTATCCAGGCCAAAATCGTTATGGAAAATGATCAATGCTCGGTCGTTAACCTGGGGCGAAAAGGAAAAATAAAATTAAACGGAGAACAAATTGAGAACAATCTTCTTAAAAACGGTGATATCTTACAGGTTGGAAAGTCGGTTTACCGTTTTGTGGAAGGACGCCAATAAATGAGAATTGCCATTATATCGGACGTACACGCCAATCTTGAGGCATTGGAACAAGTTCTTAGAGACAGTGAAAAACAGGGGGCCGAGATTATTCATTTTCTCGGTGACGCCGTCGGCTACGGCTGTAATCCGGATGAATGCGTGAAGTTAATCGGCAAGCACTGTGACATCAAACTGCTCGGGAATCATGACTACGTGGCGCTGGGACTCGAATCGACCGAATCCTTTAACAAGGCGGCCAGGGATGCCCTCAGCTGGACACAGAACGCAATTGCTGAAGCCACCGTTGAAGCTCTTGCGAATTTTGAACTCGAGGCCAATTATCTCGATTATCATCTGGTCCATGCCACGCCTCAATCCCCGGATAAATGGCAGTACCTGTTTGACACCAATGAAGCCAGAGAGCAGTTCGAGTTCTTTTCGCAGTCGATCTGCTTTATCGGCCACTCACATTTTCCGTCAATTTTCGTGCGTGACAGTGATGGGGCGATATCGATGCACATGAAAAGCACCATACAGTGCCAGCCGGACCGGCGTTACATCATCAACGCCGGATCTGTGGGACAACCCCGTGACAAGGATAATCGGGCCTGTTATGTCATCATCGACACGGAAAACAATGAAATACAATTTCGGCGGGTTACTTATGATATCGATGCAACCCAGGAAAAAATGCGCAAGGCGCGCCTTCCGGAATTTCTGATTGAACGTCTTGCCGCGGGAGTGTAACTGCACCATGTTGCAAAAGTTTTCGTCATACGTGCTTTGTCTGTTGATATCAATCTTGGTGGTGGCGCTGTATATTAACGACTTTTCCCCGCTGGTATCGCTGGAACGCCAATTCCACGACCTGCTCTATTCCTTCCGGGGCGAACAACAGTTTCATTCTGATATTGTCCTCGTCAATATCGACGACCGAAGCCTGAATGAGTACGGGGATTGGCCCTGGCACCGCGACCGCGTCGCCGACCTGCTGGCGGCGGTGGGGAGCGGTAATCCCAAAACCGTCCTGCTGGACATCCTGTATCTTCCCGATACCGACGAGGATACCGTCGGCTACACCGGAATACTGGCCGGCCAGATGTCATGGGTAAAAAACGTTATCCTGCCCTATGAGATCAGCCCGGCGGAGTTTCGCACTTCTCGCATTTCGACTCCGCCGCAATTGTACCCCTTTTCCATTCAGGTCAATGATGACCTCGGGGTTCTCGACGAAAACAGCACCCTTTTGGCTCATAAAGTCTTTATGCCCCCTGACCAGTTGTGCGAATTTGCCCAGGGATTGGGATTCAGATACTCAACCCACGATGAGGATCACAAACTGCGCTGGCAACCGCTGGCCATGTATTTTGAGGGATACTACTACCCCTCCATTGAAATCATAACCGCCGCCGAATACCTGGGGGTGGATCCCGCAATGATTACCGTATACGGTGGAGAGAATGTCACCATCGGCACCAGGGAGATTCCGACCAACGCCAGAACCGAAATGTACATCAACTATAACCGGCCGGGAGAGGCGTTTCGCCATATTTCCGCATGCGAGGTCCTGAATGAAGCCGTGGACTTCACCGCTTTTGCCGATAAGCTGGTCATTGTTTCCATAACGGCGGAACGATTCGCCGACATGTGCCGGACCCCGGTAAGTAAAAAGATGTGGACCGCAATTAAGTCGGCCAACGTCATTGAAAATATCATCCACAGCAATTTCATCAAACGTTATGACGCCTCACCGGGCGTCGACCTGTTGGTGCTGTTTGCACTGGGTGGCATTTTCGCCTTCGTCCTTCCCCGGGTTTCGCTGACCTATCGCCTGATTATTCTATTTGTAAGCATGTTTATTCTGGCAAACCTGACCTTTGTCCTGTTTAATTCCTATAATATTCAGACTCGATTCCTGTATGTCGGCTTGGAACTGGCCCTGTTTCTGCTGGCCAGTCCCTTCCTTGACGACAAATTTCTGTCACGATTTTCAGAAAGAAAGCTATCGAGAACCAGAGGCGGCCACCTTCCCAGGATCGACCGTGAGATATCGCGCCCCGAACAACCGGTGTCCGCCGCCGCCTCGTCACAGGCGATTCGAGCGACCACTAAGATGGATCACAAACCGCTCGCCCCGGACACATCAATGCACGCCAAAACCCAGGCCGCGGAATCATCAGAAGAAAACAAAGCAACCGAGGCTTTGACGGCAACCCCGCCGCCATCATCGAAGCCTTCGGAGCCGGAGACGGAAACCTCCTCCACCGCCACGGCCGGATCTGCTTCAACCTCGGCCGATGTTCCCGCTTCCGAACCTCCACCGTCACCCTCGGTGGAATACAACAATGTCGTGCTCGAGGAAAACAAACCGGTCGAGGAAAAACCGGACATAAGCGAAAACGAGCCGTTTACGCCTTCATCCGGCGTGTCACAAATCAAGCAACTGGGGCGATATCAGGTCAACGACGTGCTTGGCAAGGGTGCCATGGGCATGGTATACAAAGGCGTTGATCCCGCCATCAACCGCAACGTCGCTCTGAAAACCATCCGCCTGGATTTCGTCAACGACCCCGAGGAACTGGAAGAACTCAAGGAACGACTGTTCCGGGAAGCTCAGGCCGCGGGGATGCTGTCACATCCCAACATCGTGACAATTTATGACGTCGGAACCGAGCAGAACCTGCAGTATATTGCAATGGAATACCTGGAGGGGGAAACCCTTGAAGAGATGATTCGCCGCAAGGTGAAATTCAACTATCGCATCATTGCGCAAATTATCACGCAGATATGTCACGCCCTTACCTATGCCCACAACCAGGGCATCGTCCACCGGGATATCAAGCCGGCCAACATTATGGTTCGCAGTGACTACACGGTGAAGGTTATGGATTTCGGCATCGCCCGCCTCGACACCTCGTCAATGACCCGAACCGGCATCGCGATGGGCACCCCGAACTATATCTCCCCCGAACAATTGCAGGGAAGACCGGTCGACAGCCGGACCGACATTTTCAGTCTCGGCGTCATGATGTACGAAATGCTGGTCTATCGACGACCCTTCCGAGGAGAAAACCTGACCTCGCTGATATACAGCATCGTCAACAACGAGCCTCAACTGCCGTCAACAATTGACAAGACCATTCCGCATTTATTTGATCGAGTGATTGAACGAGCGTTGAAAAAGAAACCCGAGGAGCGGTATCAAAAAGCCGGTGACATCGCCGGTGCCCTGGTCGATTTCATCGATTCCTTCAGTTCCAATAAGAGCGCCAGGGTCTGAACCGGCAGACTACTCTTTCGATGAGTCGTCATCCGGATCGATAATATCCTCCGCCAGGGAAAGCGCCACCCCGGAAAGCATGACTTCCACTCCCAGCTTGGTGAAATCGCTGGAAATTAGTTTACGATCCAGAGCGGCATAAAGCGAACAGGAAGCCCCGCGTTCGACTACCAGCCCGGAAAGTTGCTTGTCGCGTTCGGCGACGAAGGTAACCTCACCCAGCTCTTCCGAAACGACAAAACCGGTGCAGTTGTGAAGTTGCAAATGCGAGTTGCCGGTGTAAATCACAACCAGCACGCCACGCGCCGGACCCAGGAGTACTTCGGGGTATATCTCAAGAATCAGCACGCGCTTTTCGGCCTGATTGGAGATTTTCAGCCGATAATAATCCTGTCCCCTGGTCGTTTTTTCCGCGTTGAGGATAGCGGCGATGTGCTGAATATTTTCGTCGGTTATTTTATTCATCTTTCTTGTTGTCTGTACTGGTGGCGTTCTTGTTGGCATCGTCAATGCCGGTCTTGATATCTTTCTGCGTGTCCTTCACCGCACCCTTGAATTCCCGGATGCCCTTGCCCAGACCCTGGGCGATTTCGGGAAGACGTTTGGCGCCGAACAACAGCAGGATGACCAGAAATATCAGTGCTATTTCCCATGGACCCATTCCAAACATATCAACCTCTCTTCGTCATTGGTTCGTTGTGCCGTTTCACCGTTGTCACCCGGCCTATTCTATTCGCACCCGTTGCGGTCTATATTATTAAACGAAATTATTAACACAAAGTTCTGCCCGCGTCATTCGCCCTACAGGTACCACCAGCGGAAATACACAATCACCAGCAACACCAACAGCGCCGACATGAAATTGATCTTGAAACTCATGCCGAAGGTCAACGAAATGGCATACAACTCCACCCTGGTCGTCTCAAAACCAATCGTAACCGATCTGGAAAAAAGCGTTTTGGCCGCCCCCGCGGGCAGGTACGACCCGATCAGTTCACCCAGAAATCCGCCAATGATGGCGCCGAGAAGAAGCGCCACAATGATAAATGTCAGTTCACGCTTTTTCAACGTTCACACCCCGTTTGCAAAAGGCCTGGATTGACTCAAACAACCGCAATCCGTCCCCGGAACCCAGGATGCTTTCCATGGCCCGCTCCGGATGTGGCATCATGCCAAGGACGTTTCCCTCACGGTTGGTGATTCCGGCGATATTGTCGGCCGAACCGTTGGGATTGCTGGCCTCGGTTATCTTCCCGTCGCGATCGCAATAGCGAAAAACCACCTGGTTGTGATCCTTCAGCTGTTGCAGATCTCCCTGAAAATTATAATAGTTGCCATCCTTGTGCGCAATGGGGATTTTCAACACATCGCCGACCCGGCAGGAAGCCGTAAATGGAAGGTCGGTGCGTTCGACGCGAATGTACACGAATTTGCAGGAGAAACGTAAATGATGATTGCGCATCAGGGCGCCCGGCAACAACCCGGATTCCACCAGAACCTGGAAACCGTTGCAGATCCCCATCACCATTCCCCCACTGGCGGCGAATTTGACTACCGATTGCATGATCGGCGAAAATCGCGCAATCGCCCCGGAGCGCAAATAATCACCGTGCGCGAATCCACCCGGAAGAATGACAACGTCGCAACCCAGTAAATCGGTGGACTGATGCCACAGAAATTCCACGTCCTCGTCAATCAACTTCGCCGCGGCATAGGCATCATAGTCGCAATTTGACCCGGGAAACGTAACCACCCCGAATTTCATTATTTAAACTCCACGCTGAAATCTTCAATAACCGGATTGGCCAGTAATTCCCGGCAGATTTCCTCGACCTTGCCGCGAAGATCACCATTGCCGTCAACCAGTTCCAGTTCAAAAAAACGTCCGGACCGGACCTTGTCCACGACATCGTACCCCATGTTCAGGATGGCCCGTTGAATCGTGACGCCCTGGGGATCAAGCACACCGTCTTTCAACCGAACATATACAACCGCTTTTTTATTCTGCATCTGTTTTCTCCATACGGTTTCGTTTTGATGCCTGTTTCCGCACCAGCCCAACGCCCAGGAAAAAGAGACGATAGGCCTCACGGACAAGCCCCATTATAATATATGCCGCCATAATAGGAAATAAGAAAAGTCTCGGACGGAATAACGCCAAAGCCGCCGCAACGAGAATAAACAGAAGTTTGACCTGGTTCTTGCGGCTGGCAAAGTGATCCGGCATCGAGTCATATTCAATCTGGGAAACCATCAGCGCCGAAAACAGGATAATCATGGTCGCAATGTGCTGGGTATACTGCAAACTTCCCCACACGTGATAGCTGAAAATCACATATGAAACCAGCGTCAACGCCGCCACCGGGACCGGTAAACCCAAAAATTCCTTCTTCTCCTCGGTGTTGGCCAGCAGGTTAAAACGCGCCAGGCGATAACTCGAAGCCATGATATACACAACCCCGATAATCCAACCCCACTTCCCCATAGCGTGAAGCTTCAAAGTATAGAGCAGAAAGGCCGGAGCCACCCCGAACGACAGAAAATCTGCCAGGGAATCCAGTTCGATGCCGAAATTCGATGCCGAGCCTGACAACCGCGCGACTTTCCCATCAAGCATATCAAGAAATCCCGCCAGGATTACCAGCCAGCAGGCCGTTGTTACTTCTCCCTCATAGGCCGAGAGAAGGGCCAGAAAGCCGCAGACAGCATTGCCCATGGTGAAGGTTCCCGGGAAAATGCCCTTGATATTGCTAACCGCCATGGTCAATCCCTTACCTTTCCGATAACCGTCAGGCCGGCCTTGACCTGGTCGCCCGCCTTCACCTGCACCTCGACGGATTCCGGCAGGAAAAACTCGGCGCGACTGCCAAAGTGAATCATACCAAAAATATCTCCGGCGGTTACATCCTGGTTATCCTCAAGCGTATACTCAATGCGCCGCGCCAGGATACCGGCAATAATCTTGAAAACCAGCCTGCCGGAACCATAGGACAGACCGATTTCAACGTTTTCATTGTCCGATGAAGCCTTGTCGGAAAAAGCCGTGAAGAATTTGCCGGGATTATAACGAACATAGTCAACATGACCATCCATCGGAATGCGGTTGATATGAGGATCAAAAACCGAAAGGAAAATCGAAACCTTGGAACCTTTACCACCGATATAGTCAAGTTCTATTTCCTCGACCGAAAGCACCTTACCATCGGCGGTGGAAAGAATCTCACCCGGCTCGGCCTGAATTGTGCGTGCCGGATTGCGATAGAAAAATGTCAGGAAAACCGTGACCATGGCAAAAATGACAGCCAGGACAAACAGGATTTTCGAATCCCGCCACGCCGCACCGAAACAGCACAGAATAACCAGTGCCAGTGCGATCAGGATGAACTTAAGCCCGTACGAGGCAATCATTTTCCAAATACCCGTTTGAAAATCTTATCGACATTTTTAAGATAATAAGCCATATCGAAACATTCGTCGATCTCACTCTCATCAAGAAATTCCCGCACTTCGGAATCGGCCTTGACCAGTTCCTGAAAACCCGGGCCACCCTGGTACGCCTTCATGGCGTTGCGTTGCACCATCCGATATGCCCGGTCGCGATCACCAAGTGCATCGGTCAGCTTCAACAGGAGGCGTTGCGAAAAAACAATCCCGCCGTAAATGAATATATTGTCATGCATGCGTCGGGGAGAAACCGCCAGCCGATCCAGAACCTCGTTGAAAATCTTCAGGGCGTAATCAACCGTAATGGCACTGTCCGGGATAATCACTCGCTCGGCGGAACTGTGTGCGATATCCCGTTCATGCCAGAGCGGAATATTCTCCAGGGCCGTAACCGACCACCCCCGAACCAGCCGCGCCAGCCCGGCCAGGCGTTCGGCCGTAATCGGGTTTTTCTTGTGCGGCATGGCCGATGACCCCTTCTGTCCCGGGGCAAACCCCTCCATAACCTCACCGATTTCGGTCCGGTGCAGGTTACGGATCTCGGTGCCGAATTTTTCCAGCGTCGTGGCCAGGATGGCCAAAGCGCCGATGTAGGCGGCATGGCGATCGCGCTGGATGACCTGCGTCGAAACCTCGGCGACTTTCAGCCCCAGATAGCGACAAACCCGGGCCTCGATTTTGGGATCGATATTGGCAAAATTCCCAACCGCGCCCGAGATCGCCCCCACTCGCGTCTCCTCGGCGGCGACCTTAAACCGCTCCCGCCCGCGGGCCAGTTCGGTATACCACACCGCGAGCTTCAAACCGAATGTGGTCGGCTCCGCGGCCACCCCATGCGTTCGGCCGATCATCGGGGTCATCTTATACTTCATCGCCAGGCGCTTGATTTTGGTCAGCGCCGTGCCGACCCGTTTATCGATCAGTTTCGCCGCCTTCGTCATCTGCATCGACAAGGCCGTGTCGAGCATATCCGATGACGTCATCCCGAAATGGATATATTTCGCCTCCGGCCCAACAAACTCGCTGACCGAAGTTAAAAAGGCAATTACGTCGTGATTGGTCTCAGCCTCGACCTCATTGATTCGATCAACATCGAAATCTGCCTTTTTCTTTATCGTCCGCCAGGCCGTCATTGGAATCAGCTTCATCTCGGCCATGACGCGGCAGACCGCCAGTTCAACATCCAGCCAGTGCCGGAATTTCGATTCATCCGACCAGAGCAGGCCCATTTCGGGCAGTGTATAACGCGGTATCATCCCTTGTTAACCTTTTCCCAATCTTCAAGAAAGCGTTTCAGTCCGACATCGGTCAGGGGGTGCTTCATCAACTGGCCGATGACCTTGAAGGGCATGGTGGCGACATGAGCGCCCATCAGGGCCGCATCGACCACGTGGAGCGGGTTGCGAATCGATGCCACCAGCACCTCGGTATCAAAGCCGTAATTATTATAAATCGTTACGATCTGCTGAATGAGTTCCATCCCAACATGAGAAACATCGTCGAGCCGTCCCACAAACGGCGAAATAAAGGTCCCGCCCGCTTTGGCGACCATCAAGGCCTGCATGGGCGAGAAACAAAGCGTCGCATTGGTCATAATATTCTGTCCCGCAAGCAGTTTAACGGCCTTGATGCCGTCCACTGTGCAGGGAATCTTAATCGTAATATTCTTCGCAATCCGGGCCAGATCCTCCGCCTCGCGCATCATCCCGGCGGTATCGAGCGCCACGACTTCAGCCGAAACCGGTCCCGAAACCACCTT
>Ga0272442_10000106_pt1 | contig 135095 bp, 169 predicted proteins | sample SSMForm2O_FD_200262 | JGI IMG/M metagenome (GOLD analysis project Ga0272442, IMG submission 200262) | Marine sediment archaeal communities from Little Sippewissett salt marsh, Falmouth, MA, United States - SSM-Form-2O | ecosystem: Environmental > Aquatic > Marine > Wetlands > Sediment ... | reverse complement strand
GGTATCATGTTGCAGTAACATTTAATTCAACAGAACCAGAAACTGTAGTTATGTATGTTAATGGAACAGAAGTTCACAGACAATCTGGTTTTGCTGGTACAGGTAATATGGAATCTGGAATAGGTGATATATATATAGGAATAAGATATGGTATAACAGCAGGATTTGAAGGTTCAATTGATGATGTTAGACTTTGGTCAAGAGTACTTGCACCAGATGAAATATATGATGTATATACAAATGTCACAAGGAAAGGTTGTCCTGATGTAAACTTTAATGTTGGAAATCCAGAAAGTGATAGAGTAATTTATAAAGTTTATGCAGAACTTGAAAACGGTACACAAGGAACGTGGAGCCAATCATGGTTTGATGTTTTAGGAGATTTTAATTTTCCTCCTGCTAGTTTAACAGTTGTTTCACCACAAGTAAATGGAACATATTATGCTTTAGATAACCAAACAATATTATTTGAATGGTTGGGTGACCCAAATTATGACGATTGTTGGTTGAATACAACAATCGAATATACAAATGGAACATTTATTAATTGGTATAATAATAGGTCAATTCCTGGTTGGTATCAAAAAGGAACTGTTCAATATATAAATTATTTCACACCTTCAAATTTTTCACTAAAAGCAGGAGAATATAGATTTAATGTAACAATTACAGATAACCAATCAGCAACAACTAATGATGTATTTAGATTTAAGATAACAGAATTAAATATAACCTCGCCATCACCAACAGACCAAACAGAAGATGTTGCAATTCCTCTTGACTACTTTGCAATTACAATCAATCATTCATATGGGGAACCATTTAATATAACATGGCGAGAAAATACAACTGGAACAGTTTTTAATACATCATATTGTACATCTAATGGAACATATTATGCTTATAACACATCATGGATAAGTGAATATAACACAGAGTATAGATGGGCTGTTAATGTAAATGAAACAGGTTCAGTCCATTGGTTAAATGACACTTCTGTATTTGTAACGCAAGATGAAGACGAAAGTGATTATTACATAAAACCAGGATATCCAAATTGTACATATGGGCCTCCTGATTTCGACCAGAAACAAGAAGATTGTGGATGGGAAGGAATACATCCAGGTGATATGGTATCACCACAGTGGTATATGTGTGGCCCTGTTGCTCTTACAAACTGTTTATGGTGGTTAGACTGCAAGACAAACAATAACTCAAATCCAAATTATAGGTTACCTGCATTATGCCCAGGATGTAATACAACAGACCCAAACAATGTTGTACCATTAGTAGATTGGGTTGCAAGTTACATTAACTGTACAATGCCTATGGGTATTCCTGGTGAACATCATGGAACAAATGCAAGTAGCATGACAGAGGGAATACTGAATATTATCAATGCAACAGTTGGTTGGAGTGATACCTTTTCATTAGAAGTTGAAGGAGACGGGGAACAGTGGGATGCCTCCTGTAGAGTCAACTATACTAATATTACAACTCATTTGGATAATTGCGATGATGTTGTTGTTCTACTTGGGTTTTATTGTGGAGATGTTCGTGTTGGAGGACATTATGTTCAGGTTGCAGGATATAACAGCAATGGAACAGGATTACTATTTGCTGACCCATACTTTGACAATGCAGAGAATGGTAACCCTGGTTGGAATTCAACACACAACCACGATTTCTATGGAAACGCATCTCATAATTGGACACAAAATGTAAGTTATGATTATTATGACATTACTATAGGAGATGGCCCTGGTGAATCAATTTGTGATTGGTGTTATGTACAAAATTATTCTGCAGGGAATGGAAGTAACTGGTCTTATTTGAACCATTGGGATAATACATATGAAGGTGATGCATGGGGATGTACAAGTGACGTTAATGTAACACTAGAAATTGCTTGGTATATCAAATTTGATTGTTGTATTCAAGTTGATAAATCGGTGTGGAATGAAACATCAAGTGCTTGGGAAGAAGGAATTTATGAAGATTGGATAGAAAACAATACAGTAATATTCAACATCAGTTGGCATGATTGTGGCGATAACATAGATGATAACATAACGATAGTTGATACATTATACAACCACGTTGAGTACATCAATGGAACATCTGTGTTTTATCACACAAACGGAACATCATATGCAAGAGAACCAGACTATATGACAACTGAAGGGGGAGAGTTTTGGCATCAACATTTATACTGGAATTTAACACAAGATGAAGCAGATATGGTATATTGTAATACATCATACATTACATACAATGCATCAACAGAGAATGTATCAGGGTATGGGTGGAACAATGTTACTATTTATGTAACAGAATACGACCACGAGTTCTGGGATTCAGATTGTTACAATGAGAGTTCTGCATTTGTATATGTTTCTCAATTAAACGAGACAATAACCTGTCCATGTTGCGGTATTGAAGCCAGTGATTGGAATTTAACGGAACATCCAAAGGGTGGTTCACTTGAAAACAGTGATTGGTTAGAATATGAAGCAACAAAGTGGTTAGCATATAATGAAACACTCAATAAAGAACACAACTGGTCATGGGCTTACCGATATGATAACTCTGATGGAACAGGTGGAGATATAGCTGGTTTATCATATACGATTTCAAATCATACATCTGCAAATAGAACATCTTCGTTATTACGAGCACGATTCAACCACACTGGAAATACAACAACTGAACCATATGTTGGTGTTATCTATTCATTTACAAACAATGATGAATATGATATGGTTTTGTTTGGAACTGATAAAGCATACTTATTGTCAAAAATGGTTGGAGGTGCAATGGTCAATACGAAGGATGGAACAGCTGTGGCAAGTCCAGATGATTGTTACAACTATTGGGAAGTATTGTGGCCTTGTGACCCTGGATTCGATTATGACTTTTATCCAAACAGCAACGATACTGGATATGATGGTATCTGGATTAGAACATTGTATAATTCGTTAGCAGGAACAATTAATGCAAAAGCGTGGCCTATCTTTGATTCATCAACAAATTTTGATTATGATGTAGAACCGCCTGGTTGGGTGTGCGATAACGAAACTGCAGGGGGTTCACAATATGAGGATTTAGAAGAACCACAATCAGTTTGTTGGGGTCTTGTAACCTGGAATCCATATGATGTAACATTTACCGCAGATTTTGATAAAATTGATATGTGGAGGTTAAATTATTCAAGAGATGAATATGCAAATACATCACAGTTGGAGAACCATCCTATCTATGGTGAAGATGGAATACCATTGATGACGTTCCCATTACATAATATAACACTCAAACAACAAAATCAATCATTATATATGGATTGTTTCTATGAGTACATGGATGGAAACTTAACTTGGGATGAATATCTTGATTGTGTGACATTGACTGGTCTCAATCTTTCATCTTTCTTTAGTATGGAATCACGATATTACACACCAAATATTAGTTGTAGTGAATGGACTGAATGGGATGACCAAAATGGTTCTATCTATTATTATACAACAACATTTACAAATATTTCTTCAACATACCACGAAGCTTTAGGTATTCACATAGAAGATACAACAGATGGAACACAAGACGATTTTGATTCTGCAGTAATGTGTATTGATGTTGACAATGATAGAAATTGGGATGATAACGATATTGCTATTGTATGGTGGGCATGGTATGATGCTAGTATCTTTACGTGGCAAACTAATATTACAATGTATCATGGACTTGATGAGTTTTCACCATCAGATGTAGATGCAATAGCAGGATGGGAGTATGCACTTGACTATGGTGCGTTTGAAAGTTGCATGCCACCATATCATAGAAACTATTTCCATAGAAGTTACTTTGCTGAAATTCCACGATATTACTTTGAAAAAGGATATGTTGGAAGCCATCAGTATTTGAACAGTAACGATACGTTTGGATTGCATGTAATGACTATCAATAGAGGACTCGATGAAGCAGAAACGTTGACTGCAGTGTGGGAAAACTGGAACGAATCAAACAATTATTCATTATACAATTATTATGCATGTGACGATGAGTTTGACGGTCATTTAACAGTGTGGGATTACTACATGAATCTTTCTACTGATGTTACTATAGCAGATTTCTATGATGGTGTTTGGACAGGTGTGAATGAATCAAACATTCAGTATTGGGGTCACGGTAGAATTGGTAATGAATGGCAAATGGAAGATAGTTACAACGATATCAATGCAACAATTGAATGCAATATATCACAAATAGTTGATACTTCAACGTGGCATCACGTTAATTATACAATAGTAGTAACAAATACTGGTTCGGTAAACAATACAAATGTTACCGTAAATCATACTTTACCAACTGGTTCTACATATGTAATGACATCTCTTCCACCTGCAAATGCAACTGGTTCAGATAAAAACTACACGTTTAATCTAACAACAAACCAAAAATCAGGAGACACTGACTCATTTAATGTTACAGTTAATGTATCTGCAAATGCAGTTCCTTCTGGTACATATCTATTCAGTTATGTAAATGGAACGTGTATTGAAAACGCATATGACAGTAGTAATGATAGTTTCTTATATGGAAGTAATACAGCTCCTGTTATCAATTGGACGTATCCAGGAAACAACTCTGTAAATGTAGATTTATTACTTGCGAATATCAGTTGTTTCATCTATGATGCAGATGGAGATATAATGAATGTATCATTTTATACGAATAAAACATCAGCGGGGTCTTCTGGATGGTGTGCAATAGGTGAGAATCTTACGGTAGGTGCTGGTGTGTTTATGTGCAACCAGACATTCAATAACTCACAACGATATAACACAAAGTGGCGGTGGGGAAATACAACATATTACTTCTGGGTGAATCTATCTGATGGAACAATATGGAATAACAGGACATTCAGATATAGAACAGAACATAGTAGATATGATGTGACTTCAAGTAACGATGTTACTGCTACAGATGTAATAACTGTCTGGAATAATCGACAGGAAGAGTACGCATATCTTGGGTTGTACGATGTAGATGCAAGTACAGATATTACAGCAACAGATGTATCATTAGTGTGGAGTAACAGAACATGAAATTAAAAACAAAAATAAAAATAGAGATGGTTATTACAGTTTTTATTCTACTGTTCTTAGCTGTACAAATAACTGCTCTCATAACTGTAAGTCCTCCTGATACGACACGTGATTTCTCATCAGATGGTGTATATTATCATAATTCTGGTGGTAATGTTTATTTTGCAACAAACCAATCGATGAAGTTTGAGCAAATAGTGTTAGATGAATCGTATGTGAAATTCAACAATACAGGGTTCTATGTTGATTCTGATATACGAGTAAATGTTTCTCTTGTGTATATACATGAAGATATACTAAATGCATCATCATATGACACGGTATTGGAATTTTGGTCTGAAACATATTCTGGAACGGTGTTTTACAATGTATCGGGGCTTAAAAGTAATTCACAATATAATGTTTCTATGAATTCAACATTGTTTTTAGAGACAACAACTAATGAAACTGGCGTTTTATCATTTAATCATACAAATGCTTCTGAACGATTATTTATGATTGGGTTCCAACCACAAGGTGCATTTTCAATATCTAGTCCATATCCAGCTAATGAATCAACAAGTGTTACTCGACCACCAACTAATATTAGTATAAGTGGAACAGGAACAGGGTTTGATGTATATATTTACTATCTCAATATGACAACAGGAACAAATACAACAACGATGATGAAAACCTGGTTAGGACAAGACACATCACGGTTAGAGATAGACACATCATCTGGATACACAAACGAGTTGATTATTGGTGATACAATGTATTATTGGTCTGTAAACGCATCAAATGGAACAACTTGGATTAATGAAAGTTATTCTTATAAGACAGGTGGGTCACGATATGATGTAACCAACTCTGGGGATATCGTTGCGACAGATGCTACTGTATGTTGGGATAATAGGAGTGGGGAAACTCCATATGATGTTATTTATGACGTTGATTGGGGTGGCGATGTAGTAGCCACTGATGTTTCATTAATATGGGCAAATAGAACATAGAAGGTAAGAACTATGAAAAGAAAAAGAAAAGAAAAAATAAAAAATGCAGGTGTTAGTCTCGTTTTACTCTTGAGTTTGCTAACGTTGTTAGTGACTCCTGTTATATCTGATGATTACGACCCAAGTGACACACATTCAGGAGCATTAGTGGCTTCTTCAAGCAATGTTACTGTTGGTGACACTTTTAATGTGACACTATACATTAATTCTGGTACTGATGGAATACAGGCTTTTGCTGTTAGAGAAGTGGAGTGGAATACGACTTCAGCAGGTATCATAAACATGACAACAAACCCAGGTGGTACTCCTAATACCGATTTGAATTGTTCTTTTCCAGGTGCATGGGGAAATGTGACATTTTCAACAGATGATGGTAATCTAGATAATTCTATAGGAAACCTATCGTATGGGCCACAATCGTTTTCGATTATGGACACTATTAGTGGAAATCATACAGGTGCAGTGTTCAACTTTACTGCAATAAAACCAGGATTTGTATCTATTTTGATACCTCAGACGTGGAGTGGTTCTTCTGGTCTTGATATTGGTGGAGGTGCAGCTGATTGGTGGACAAACTGTAGTGTTACTGTTCATCCACAAGCACCAACAGGATTGACGGCTACATCATACAACTATACCATTATCAATGTAACTGGAATGGTACGACCAAGTGAAGCTGATACAGTTTTATTATGTGGTAAAGCAGGAAGTTATCCTGCTAACTATGGTGATAGTCTTCTTTACAATGGAACAAATTCAACATACAATCATACTGGGTTGACAAACTGTACTGCATATTATTATCGTGCTTGGACATATAATGAAACAGGCAATGTATACAGTATCTTAAATCAATCTGATTATACAACAACACAGTGTTACACAAACTTCTCCTTTGCAGGAGTAACTCCAACGAATGGTTCGACATCTGCAAACTGTACGTATAGTATTGCAGTAAATCTCACTGTTTCTAATAGTATAGGTTCATCGTTTACCTATTGGATAAACGGTAGTAACGGGCAAACAACAACCGCAACAGGAGCTACAAATGGTTCATATGGAAGAACATTATCATCTCTATCGCACAACACATCATATTGGTGGAATGTAACAGTAACTGATGGTGCTGGAGATTCTCTTTCTGCTATGTACACCTTTACAACTGGCATTGGTGGTGGAACATCGCCTGCAGGTTCCAATCCAGGGCCAACAAATGGTGCAACAAATGTAGTAGGATTCTCTCCAACCTTCAACATAACTGTTACTGATGCAGACAGTGACCCAATAAACACAACATTCTATTGGACAAATGGAACAGTGATTGGATTTGACGACTATACTGCAACTGGCGATTCAGCAACAACAACATTCAGTGGAAACCTTAACCTTAATACAACGTACTATTGGTATGCTAGAGTGAATGATACTGCAAGTTGTGGAGACACGACAAGAGTACCTGCAAGTGGAACATATTCATTTACAACACAGGCAAGTGCAGTTGCAGTGTACAAAGAGTGGGATGTAACACCATCAAATATGATTATTGTTTGGGTGAACACAACAAACAACGGTGCAATCAACTTGACGAATGTGATGATAAATGAATCATATCATTCAAATATATCATTTGGTGGTTCTACACCAACAAACGACTCAGGCATCAACAATAGATGGACGGCAACGTATTTGAATGTTTCAGGGTACGAGAACCATTGGTTTAACGTTACAATCTATCTGAACCTATCTGGCAGGATTGCAAATGGAACATCAATTAGTAATACTGCTTGGACAGTGGTTAATGATACAAATACGACTGCATCACCAACTGCATTAACATTTTCATACTATGCTGTGAAAGAGTTACATGGTTCTATGATAGCTTGGAACGCTACAACGATGAATTACTCAGTGAATATCACAAACAGTGGTGACTTCTATCTAAACTGGGTACAATGGAATGAAACATACTTTGATAATACATCATTCAATGACAGCAATATATCGCCTGCAATAGGTAATGCAACGTTCAACATTACATCTATCAATCCTGGTGCAACAAGTACAAATTGGATTCTGTTGAACATCAATGCATCTGCGTTTGCTAATGGAACAAACATCTGGAACAATTTGACGTTGACATCAAATGAAACATCACCTGAAATATCTCAGAATTTCTATAATGTTTTCGGTGCAATGACAGAGGCAATACGAATTACTTATATTTCTTCGCTAACAGAGGTAACTACTATAGGTGAAAACGTATTGCAAATCTTGGGGATTCTCCTTATTATTTCAGCCATATTGATGATTGTGTTTGTCGTCTACAAATATGGTTTGTACGGAGAATAAAGTGATTAGGTAATGGGCAACATTAAGAGGGGGTTGTAAGAACTACCTTTCCTTCCAAATCCTTGCCAGAGTAGAACTTACAATCCTTTCTTTCCTCCAAAGAGGTAGTATGATGAAATGTCTAGATGAAGTAAAAAACAAATACTATAAATTTAGGAAGATGCCTACAGTAACTGGGTTCTATGTCTCAAGTAGATGTTTGAAAGTTAAAGAGGTACAAAAGTGGTGTAAACAACATCATTTGAAAATAAATATGGGAAAAATTGTTTTTCCTAAGAACAAAAAACTGCGAAGATATGGAGATATATCTTCAAAAGTTGATAAACATAAAAGAGGAACGGGAAGAGGATATTGATGAAATCACAATTCTTTAATCCAATGAAGATGAAGTCGTTGAAACCAAAAAAGAAAAAAGATTTCCGATACTGGCAATCTAATTTGAAACCGCTTGGTGACTGGGATAAAGATAACAAAATCAATGTGTTGGATTGTTATCCATATGATAAAAATAGACAAGGACTCACTGAGATTAAAGAAAAATTTAAAGATTTTAGTGAAAAACGAAAAGAAAAGAAGATTGAAAAAGCAACTAAACAGTTGGCACCATCTTTTTATTATTTGATAGTTAAAATCACAGGTGATAAGTGGTACAATTGGGGAGCTTTTACTTCTGATAATGTTAGTAAAGTTGTCAATCAAGCAAAAAAACGACCAGACGTTGAACAAGTAATAGTATCGACAAACAAAAATGAAGCAAGTAGACGGAACAGAAAGGAAATAACAAAAGGAATAGCTCGTACAGCAACACATATGAAAGAAGGAGGCGAAGCATATTTACGTGGGTATGAGAAACGGCAACAATTTAAAGAAAACATGAAAGAGGGAATAAAGATAAGAAAAGAAGGAGCACAACAACTTCAACGGGGAGCAGTGGCGCCTGCTGGAAAACCACCTTCGCCACCTGGTTGGTGGAGAAAAGCACCACCAAAACAACAAGTTGTTGTTCAACAAATACCAGTACAAGAAGAACCCATACAGATATCAGATGAGTATTCGGTTGAACAACGAAGATTACCACCAGGTGTTCAACAGTATGCACCAATATCAAAAGAGGAATCATATCTTCCTAAGAGACCTTTTGTTGCACGTGAGTATTCTCTTGGTGGCGGAGAACGACCTATGGGTATGATGCCGATAATTGATTTTAAACCAGTTCGTATGCCACATTTAAGATTTGGGAGAAGAATTAGATGATACGTTTAAGAACAAAAATAGAAACATTTCTGGTTGTGTTACTTCTAGTATCTGTTGTTATATATTCTGTAATATCTGTAAATAGAACAATAACAGATACAGGGGATGATTTTACAGCACTGATAAGAAACAGTAAAGGGAACTACTGGAACACAAGTGATGCAGGTAATATTCAACTTGCAATTAATGATTTAAATACAACAAATGGTGGTATTGTATGGTTACCTCCAGGTGTGTTTGAGTTAGACGAAGGAATTAAAACATATAATAGGTCTATTTCACTTATTGGTTCTGGTTGGGAAACAGGATATGGTTCTTCAGGACATCAACTTTCTGTAACTGAACTTTATCCATCAGTTACATTTGGCAATGAATATATCATTGATTGTGGTGAAGGTTCTAATGGAAACGGTTCCAGGTTTGTAGAAATTAAAAACATGGTTATCAATGGAAAACAACGTACAGCTCCTCTTGGTGGCATCAGATTTAGAGCAATGCAATATGGACACATTGAAGCTGTTTGGATTGATGATTTCTGGAGAGATACGGGTAGCACTTATTCAGTTGGTATAAATATCACTGGTGGTGATTTTACTGGGGCTACATCTGCTTTCAATGTAATAGAACGTTTTCGTATAGATAATTGTGTATATGGAATATCTCTTAGTGACACTGCAAATATCAATATAATACGAGACGGACAACTTGCAATAGGATGGTCAAATAAACCAGTAAGAGGACTTTCTCTTGTAGATGCAGATAGTAATGTGTTTTCAAACATCAATTTTGAGGGTATAAATAGTTCCAATGGTTCATGTATATATTTAGGTGGAACTGGTGGTGTTACAAATAACAAATTCAATGATTTACGGTTTGAAGGCAACGGAAGATTAGTGAATATTACTGGTGGCGGTGGAACAGGAAACAACATCTTTACAGCTTGTACTGCATCAGGTGATTTGACAGTATATCATGATGGGATGGAATTAGTTGAAGATAATGGCAATCGCCCATCGATATTTGTTAATTGTAGAAACTTTGGTTCTGGTCTCTATGAACCAGAAGAAACATATATTCGTAATTCAAATGGTAGATACTGGGATGTAACAGATAACTATATCCAAGAAGCCATTGATGACTTAAACAGTTCTAATGGAGGAACAGTATATCTTCCATCTGGTGAAATAACTATTGATAGCACTATCAATGTATGGAGTAATGTACGTATTGTAGGACAAGGATACAGTACATTGTTGTTCTTGAATGATACAGCAAATGTTACAATGGTTCAGATACAAGATGAGCATAACATTGAAATAGAGAAGATACGACTGGACGGTAACGAAGAAGGACAAGAAACACACGCATATCCATCAGTAATGTGGATACGAGATGAAGCTGAAAATATAACTATTGATAATTGTTGGGTCTACAACTCTAGTGGAACAAGCATCTATGTTGGTGATTATGACTCTTCAACTCATTGTTTAAATATATCAAATATTACTATTAAGAATTGCTTTGTGAAAGGTAAAAAAGACCATTTCTATGGAGGAGGAGTGTTTCTAGCAGGACAAAATCTCATTGTCAGTGATAACTACATTGCAGATACGTGGGCAGTTGGAGTATATTTAGAAGACACCCATGTTGTTGGTGGTGAATATACAAACACGTCACATGATATGATTGTGACAAACAATATCATTACTGGTAATACTAGTATTGGTATAGGAATGGAAGGGCAAAAATCAAATAGAGCCATAATTTCTAATAATTTTATTCACGACCTTAATTCATCAGCATATGCATATGAATCAACACCTTTTTGGAGTAGAGGAATCTTAGCTTTAAATGCAACAGTAACAGGTAATTATGTTTATAATGTTGAGACAGCCTTTCGTACTGATGGTTGTATTGTAACTGGAAATCATATTAAAAATATGGAACAGTATGGTATGCATTTATCAGACAATCCATCTATAGGAGTAAAAGAAAATATTGTAACTGATAATTACATAGAAAACACATCTGGTTATGGAATCTTTTTTGATAGTGGATATCCTATAATATCAAATAACAAACTTGTTAATACTGGGTCAGTAGCAATCAGGAGATATGATGCATCTGTTGGGTCTGCAACTATCAATGGTAATGTTATTATAAATTGTTATGGAGGGATTTGGGGTTCAGGAAACGATTCATACATTAATTATGATATTGCATCTGGTAATACAATAAATAATACTGAAAGTTTTTCGATATTTAGGGTGCATACTGCTACAAATAATCTTATTTCTTTTGGTGGAGATGAAGGAATAGAAAGATGTCAACATGTATCAGGAAACACTATATACAATATTACAGGAACAGGTATTTCATGTCAATATTATCAAAATAATTTAATTACAGATAATTATATCTGGAATTGTACGTTGGATGGAATCTTTACTGATAACGATAATACAACTATCAGTAATAACATGATTTTTGATTGTGTTTCAGAAGGCATTATGCTTAGTGGCGTACATAATTGTACTGTATTTGGAAATAGAATTTATAATTGTAATTATGGGTTCCGTGAATTTGGTACTTGTGATTTTAATATCTTTGTTGCGAATAATTGTTTGGGTACAACAAATGGAAATGTTCTTCTTGGAAGTAACACTGTAAATTCATCTAATTTACCAATTGTATAGGTATAAAAAAATGATAAGAATAAGAACAAAAATAGAAATCATTCTTGTAGTAATGTTCTTAGTTTGTGTAGGCATAGCATCTGTGTTATCTGTAAATAGAACAATCTCTGATGAGAAAGATGACGTTATAACATATATTAGAAACAGTGAAGGAAACTATTGGTCAACGAATGAGAGTAACTTACAACTTGCTATCTGGGATTTGAATAGTACTGCAGGTGGTTCTATCATTTTACCTTCTTGTGAAATATTAATTAGTAGTTCGATAGATGTAATCAGTAATGTGACAATAACTGGTCAAGGAAACCATACAATCCTTCAAGTAAATAGTTGTTCTTTACCTAATGGTATATTTAATTGTGTTACTCCTCCTGGATTTATCAGTTTTAGAGATTTAAATTTCCTTGGAGATACTGCAACTGGCATTGTCAATGGTATATGTTTTTGTACTGATGACGACATGATTGGTCTTACAGTTGACAATTGTGTTTTTAAAAACTTTTCTAAAACAACATCAGCAGGCATAGCTATTCTACCTAACTCAGATGATGATGCATCAAATGTTCGCATTACATACTGTGATTTTATAGATAATCTTTATGGCATTCGATGTGAAGGAGATGCAGACCCATCACTTATACGTTGTAGTACAATATCAAACAATTATTTTTATGAAAATTTCTATGGTATCAACTTCGAGTATGTTTCTCATATTATGGTATTGAATAATATTTTTGATGGAGGTACAAATGGAATGTGGTTGTGTGAAGCACAAAACTGTTCTTTTATCAACAATATGGGATACAATTTGTCTATGGGAATAGACGAACAATGTGACACCAATTATTGTAGTTACATGTTGAATAATTTTTTGAATTGTGTAGAAGGGTATGATATCAATGGTTACAATTATAAACCATACGGTGAAACAAACTTCACCGCATTTAATTTTGGGAGTTGGACATAAATGAAAACAAAATTAATGTTAGATGAGGCAAACGAGGGATTAGTGAAATTGAGACGGGATGTTGGAGTGGCAGGAAAGTGGACGATTAAAAAATGGAAAGCAAAAAAGAGAAGGAAAAAGTAATGGCTAAAAAATGGTTCAATCCAAAGAAACATTCTGGTTGGAAAAAAGACCAAAAACCATCAACTAGACGTGCAAAACTTTTATCAGCAACTGATAAACGTAAAACAATGAAATCACGATATTTATCAGCAGGAAGAAAAGCACAATCACTTGCAAACGTTACTGAAGATAAAGATACGGAACGTAAAGCTCGTGCAGATGCAAAATATTTCTTTAGTAAATTAAAACAAAAGAGGTAGAAAAAATGAAAAAAACAAGGGTAGCACAACGTGTTAAACCAATGCGTGTTAAAAGAGCGAAACACGTGAAACGCCTGAAAGTTAAGAGAAGTCCACGGAAAGTGCGAGGAAGAAAACCTTAGACCATAGGAGGTAATACAATATGGCAAAGAAAAGGAAATCTGCGAAGAAAGCCAAAGCTGCAAAGAAAGCGTGGCGGACTCGCAGAAAAAAATATGGGAAAAACGGTGTCAAAGGTTAACCTTTCCGTTTTATGATGAACTGTGGTGCAAAAACACTGCAGTTCATTTTCCCATTCTCGAGCATTGGGTAATATGCACGCCAACCCTAGTGCTGACATAGAAAAAAGGTGTGGCTAACAGGTGTATATATGAAAAACCAAAAAAACTTGCAATTAAATGTGTTCAACGTGTACAAAGAATTTAATGGTAAAAAGTTTCAGTATAATGGAACAGTTCCGAAAAAAATGAGATTTGATATCATTCGTTTGTATAAACGACATAATTTAATTATTAGGGTTGAACCTGATGAATTTGACAAAAACATCATTAAGGTGTGGAGTAGAGAGAAATAAGAGAAGGAGAAGATAATATGTTAGGGGCAAGTTATGCTACAAAAAAGGATTTAAAGAAGGCTGTCGGGAAACCCCTTAGGTATATTGAGACATCAATGTTTGGGCCTGAATACAGTGAGAATGGATGGTTGACAGTAGTTGGCCCTGACCCATATACAAATAGAAAGTGGTATGCACGAGTATTTATGGAAAGAGGATTGATTAAGAGGGTGCAGTAATGTCACGACCACGAGGGGTATTTGGTAGAAAGGATGGAACGCAGATAGGAAGAAAGCAAGGAGGGCGAGGACGAAACCGAACTCCAATATGTAGACATCCAAAAAAGAAAAGGAGGTAAAAATATGGCAACATATAACCCAGCTAATACTGCAAACACTGTGTTTGGTATTGCAGGGATGGGCATAAGTCTTGGTTTGTTAGCACGTACAGCTAACAGTATTGCACAACAAACAGAGAATATTGCACGACCAGCAAGAAGTACATATCGAAGGAAAAAGAAACGACCACGATTGGCATATAAACCACCAAGACACACACCATATAGAATCAGAACGAGATATTGGTAGACATGAAACAAAAACCAATTAAAATAAAAACATTCTGTTTAAATAAAAACATCAATAACCGCTCATTTATGTTTGGTGATTTTGATGAGGACGGTATTCCTAATGCTGATGATATGTATCCGTTCAATCCAAACAAAACAATACAAGTAAATCCAGAGATATTATTGACAGAGGAATTACGGAAAATAAGACAACACACTATTCCATATACAAAAACAACAAAGAGTGTAGCAAAAAGGGTTGGTGCAAAGGATTATCGAGTAAAGACAGTTAGGTCTTGTATCAATAAACTAAGGAGAAAACACCTTGATTCATTCAATGATATTGGTGCGATGCGTATCTATGTTGATAAAGAAAAGGATATCATGCCGAAAGTGAAAGAAATACGAAAAATGTATCCAGTTATCAAAGAAAAGAACTTCTACAAGAACCCAAAGGATGGATATTACGTTGCATATCATATGATAATTCGTGCAGGGAGAGGAGAACGACCAATTGAAATACAGATTCAAACAAAACGCCAAGGTAAGTTCTATCTCAGTAAAACTCACGAGAATTACAAACGTGATGGATTTACATATGATGAAAAAAGAAAATTGAAAAAAATTATGATGAGAAATAGGGAGTTGGATAAATGATAAATATCAAAGAACTGAGAGGAACAAGTCTCAAACGAGATTTGGGTCTTGAGAGGGTCATAAAACGATGGCATAACAAAAACAAGTCTGGTGGTAATTTCGGTATCAACTTGATGACTAAACAACGACCACACTATGAAATCACTGGATATCACGATACACAAGGAAATGTGACATCGTTATCGTTTGGCGAACTATATCAAGCAGGTACAACAATATTCAGACGAGATGAATGTCATAAGTGGAATTATCAGATGTTAGTTAAACTATTGAAAAGAGCGTTACACGAAAATAAAAAAACGCATGGATGGACAGAAAACATCTATAAAGTACAATCATTTGGGAGGTTATAAAATGCCTATGAGACGAACTATGATAATAAATCCAGGAGAACCAATAACATTAAAAGAGTTTAAAAAAATGATAAAAGATATTGGGTACAGGTATAAAACAGAAGTTTTTGGAAGACATAGACACTTAGAGGTGCTTGACAAAAACAAGAAATTTGTTATTGGTAGTGGTGCAAATGTTTATTCAGAAAACACGTACATAAAACACAAACCAGCTTTTGAACTGTTGAAAAAATACAGAGGAAGAGTATTTGATGAAGAAGGAGATAAAGTTATATTCTAAAATATTAAAATTTCACAAATCTTTAAATAAAATTGGTGAGATTAAATATCATGTATAAAAATATATATTCAAAACCAATAATCAAGATACCAAAACGAAAGAGGTTTCCTAGTAGAAAAAATCGTTTTGTTAGTTGGACAGTTGATTTTAAAAAACTAGACACCAGTGATATTGACCATGATGGTGTTCCAAACTTTCGTGATTGTAGAATATTTAATCCACGGTTTCACAGAGAAGGAGACATTGAACGGGCTCGAAAAAAATTTGGTGTTACTACTGACCCACATAAAGGTGGATGGATTTTACCTAGTGGTGAAATGTTAGATTTCTCTGAAGAGAAACTCGATGAACTCTATGATGACCCACGAAGACCTGAAACAACATCAGACAGACAGATAGCCCACTGGGAAGTAGGACAGGCAACAGGGTTACATGGTAAAGCTGCAATTAGAGATTTTGAACGTGAAGGTGCAATCAGGTATAGAAAGACACGTGGAAGAGGAATGTATGCACAGATGGTACATAGACCAACTGTTGAACAAGCACGAACAATGTCAAAGGCGTTAACAACTGAACCACGACCAACGTTTTTAGTGATTGAACGAACACTTCCACGAATTAAAATGCGAAAAACACCAGAACAACAAGAAGAATTATATCTTGAAGCAGATAGACCACATCCTGTTATTATTCAAAAATTTATAAGCAGAGCATTTAAATGAGAATGTACGACTCAATCCAGGAACCATATCCACACCATACGGTAATTTGCTTGAAATGTAAGCATGTTTACAATAGAAAAAGTCCGATGTCTAAAAAGTGTCCGAAATGTGGAAACAAATATGAAAAAATACTAAAGTCGGAATTCCATAAGTCTAAATTGTTTATCTATACTGGAAAAAATATGGAGAGGATGAGAAAATGAAAAAAGTAAAGGTGCCAAAACCGTATGATTTAACATCAAATATTATTGCATACGAAACAGGCCAGTTAGACAAAAAAGGAATAATAAAATTATTCCAACACCTTGTAGATACAGGACAAGCGTGGCATTTACAAGGACATTATGGACGTACAGCAAATGCTTTGATAAATGCAGGGTATGTTGTTCCATCGAGGAAAAAAACAAAAGACTATTGGGGTAACACTATAGGCGGATTGGAATAATGCAAAAATCAAAAATTTGTTCAAATTGTGGGAGTGTAATGAAAACAATCGATGATGGAGAACATGAATCATTTACATATTGTCCTGTATGTGGAGATTGGTAAATGACACATGATTGGCCAGTAAAAAGAGGATTATCAGTTCATATTGTTGTTTATGTACCAGATACAACTGGTATTTCAAAGAAGATATCAAAACGAGAACATAAAAAACGAGCACGAGAAGTAGAAACAGAGTTAAGAAAACTGTTTGGTGGAACAACAAAAGTTAGTTCACAAGGAACGTGGAAACATAAAAAAAGAGTTATTCGTGATGGTGTTTTACAAGTAGAATCGTTTACTACTCAAAGAAAGTGGAACAAAAACGATATGGTATTAAAACGATATTTACAGAGAAAAAAGAAAGAATGGGGCCAAGAATCATTGTCCTATGAATGGTACGATGATTCACGGGAATTACCATTTGAAGGAATGCATTTTTTATAGGTGGAAAAAATGGAAGGAAAGAAAGTAAGTATATTCGTGATAATAGTTGTAGTATCACTAGTGATGGGCGTGAGTGTTTTAAATTATAATATCAACATTCGTGCTGAGTTGGAGGAATCGACAGGATGGCAATATTATAAATCAATTTCTATATCAAACTCACTTGAGTGCCATCAAATGAAAGTCAATTTATATAAGGGAAATGGAATAGATGATGCAGAAAATGGAACGTTCTATTTGAATGATTATTCTGAGGACTTTCCAAATGACATCAGGTTTTGTTCATCAAACAATGCAACGGAAGGTGAACAATTACCTCAATGGTTGCAAGAAAACAGTACAACACTTGCTACATATTGGATAAATACAACAACAAACAATTATTCAACTATTTATCTTTTTACTGGTAATGAAAATGCATCATTGAACAGTAGTGCAGAAGCTGTATTTCCATTCAGTGACACATATGGATATTATTTTGTAAATTCAACAGCAACATTTTATGATATACAGATTTCTAATAATAGTGCTGGTAGACCATATGCAGCTGGAACTGCAAGTACAACACTTCAAAATGGTACTGCTATTATTATGTACAATTCTGGTGTTGCACCAAGAAATAATGGAAATTATAGAGCATATCATACCTATTCATTTGATAATGGAACAACATGGACAGACCCAGTACAAACACATCCAATCGGTGTTCAAGGAACGTGGTCTATTTTGTCTAGTTCTCTGTGTGTTTCAGACAATGGTACATTGTTATCTGGGTGTTTAAACTGGCATTCAAGAGATAACTCCCCGTGTTATGTATATGCAAGTTATGATAATGGAACTACTTGGGATGGAGGAGAAGACTTGAATATTCCTCATGCTTATTCTGGTGCTGTGTTTCCATTTATAAAATTGTCTAATGGTACAATGTTGATAGGTGCAACGGCTGATATTGGAGATGACCCAGGTGAGTGGGGTACATACTTATGTTATAGTGATGACAATGGTACAAATTGGAATACGATAAGTTTGATACCGCAAATAGAAGGGGTTGACTCTGATGAAACAACAATGGTTGAATTGTTAAACGGTTCGATATATCAGAGTAGCAGAACTGAAATTTTAGATATATATCATAGTTTCTCACCTGATGGTGGTTGGGAATGGGGAACATCAACTTCATCTGGTAGATATAACGGGAAGGCTCCGCAGTTTTTACAAAGAATATCCGAGAACCCGAACCGCATCATTTTCTTATTACATAACAATACATATGACAATCAGGCAGTGCGAATACCATTAAACGTTACATACTCAGTTGATGATTGTACGTCTTTTAAAAGTCTAGAAAGGAATTTAATTTATAAATCTTCAAGAACGTCCTATCCAACAACAGTGTTAACACAAGATGATTGTGTTCTTGTTACCTATGCAAATCAAACTGATGTGGCAAGTTCAGTGCGTATGATGAAAGTACCGATTGATTGGTTCTTTGCACCATATTGGCAAGGTGATGTCGAAAGTGTAAGTTCTACATCGAATTATAGTGATGGTGAATTTACCATATCTGGGTCAAACAAATATATAAATTCGGAGGAACAGTTTTCAATACCGTGTGTTTTGAATATGAAAGTAAAAGTAAGTGATGATTCAGTTAATGATGCAATACTTGGGTTTGGTGATGCATCTGGTACACCATCTTACTATCCAGAGAATGGATGTGCTTATATAATGAATTCAACAAATGTGCAGTTGAAAACTCGTGTATCAGATAGTTGGTGCGGTACAAATGATTCGGTGAATGCTACGTTGGATGAATATGAGTTGAGAACATTTGTTATTAATAGTACAAGTATTAAGGTGTATTACAATGGAACATTGGATAGAGAAATTACTACAAATATACCTAGTGGTAATATGAGTTTCTGGTTTACATCAACAACAGGTTCAGATTGTAATGTAACTATTGATTCTTTGTTTGTTACAACATATTCTGAAACGATGCCATCTTTTTCTGGGTCTGGAGGTTGGGTACCAACTGGAGAAACAATACAATTTATTTCTATTCAAGGAAACGGTAATCAAACAACAATTTATACATCGACACCAACGTTTAATTGGACGAATATTGATGCAGGTCGGTACAATTTACAAATAGCAACGGATGCTGAGTTTACATCTTTGGTTGTAGATTTAGATGACATCAATGTTTATAATTATCCTTCATATTATACATCTGATTCGAGTAATGTATCGTTTACCTTACCGACAGGCTATGGACTGACAAATTATGGTTCATATTACTGTCGAGTTAGAGGATATACATAATTAATAACGTTTATATATTACTTATTCCCTATAGTATATAACCATTGTATGAGATTATATAATGGATTTGTTACATTATATAATGAGGTGGAACTATGGGAGAAGAAACCGAACAAATCAATCTTACTATTCCAAGAAAGATGAAGATTTGGTTGGATGAACATAGGGAAATAAATAGAAGTGAACTTTTTAGGCAGGCTGTTTTAAAGATGATGTATCCTAGAAAAGAGGTTGTACCACCATTGGTATTTTTTATTTCTATTATGGGTATAGTTTTTTCAGTTGCTCTGATAGGAATAGCGTTAACACCAACACCAATGTACATATCAATACGTGCAGTACTACCAATTCTCGCTGGTGTGTTAGCAATATCAACATCGTTGTTATACTATCGAGAACGAAAGAGGATTAAAACACAATGAGTGAAGAGTACTACTACCAGGCAAGAAGACCGCCTGAAGAGTTTGATGAACGTGATGCAGCTCTGACAGTTACACAGTTTATGCTATCTCCTGATATTCCATTAAAGGAGAGACGGTATTTTGAAAAGTTCTATTTGATGTTCTCTAAGATTATGGCTTTGGGAAACATCAAACGACAGGATGTTTTTCCTCTTATTCTTGCTTTTGAAGAAATCTGTATGTTGTTAGAAATAGGATTATATGAAGAAGCACGACAGATGATGGGAAAAGAGTTAATGAAGATTCAGTGCAGTCGCAGTGTTGATGGGTTCTACACGTTGTATGGTCGTGGAATTGACAAATCGGAATCAATTCAGCGGGTTCTTGCAAGGAAACGAAAGAAGACAATTATGGGAAGAGTTGGTTCAGCATTTAGAAAAGACAGAGAAGAATGGGAGGAAATTGAGTGATATTTTTTCTTGTATACATGATGGTGTTTTTTGGTATTGTAATGGCTGGTATTGTTGGATTGTTGCCTTTACAACAACAATTTGCCATACCAGACTGGCTACGATTTGGAATGTTTTTTATTGGATTGGTGATAACATTTGTTGGCATATCATTGGTTCATTCAAGAGCATCAAAGACAGGTGCAGGACATATTTTGGAGTTTGGAAGACCAGGAAACCTGATATGGTTTTATGTTTATCGTGATGGTACAGTAAAAATAACACCATCAATTCGTGAAGTTGAAGGACAGTTGTACAGTAAAGAACTTGATGCTCAAATCCACGATTTCAAGAGTTACAAGTTATTTGACCATTCAATACGGTTTGTACCTGAAGGTATAGGGCATTCTGTTGACCTTGACTTGTGTTTGTATACAGGGTTGTTAAAGACAAAATGGGGATTTGCAAGTCTGCGTGAAGCACGAGAAAATGGGTTTAAAGGATTGTTCAAAGGACGAAAGGAAATACCAAGTAAAGAATATATAGCAAGACCACAAGAGTTAGGGTGATGTTTTTGGGTAGATTAAAGAAAAGGTTTCAATCAGACTATGATGAAATATATGCAGAGGAACTTCCGTATTATGAACCAGTTCCAGAACAGCAATATCAACAACCACAAGAAGAGTATTATCAACCTGAAGAACAACCAATGGATACATCACCACTTTCTATTCTTGAAGAGATACAAAAGATACCATCACCAAAAGGAACGTTTCCACTGTTGATTGGTGGGAAACCAGTTGACCTTCATGCTATAGAGGATTATGTTGTAAGAATCAGTCCTTTTAACATAAAGACAATTCTGCGATATCACAATGCAAGGACGATAGAAGAAGTAAAAGGATATGGTCGTTTCGGTGGTTCTCTAAAAGTTAACTCAAAAACAATATTGATTATTTTGTTTGCTGTTGGTATGGCTGTTTTAGGAATTTTGTTTATATTCTTTATGCCACAAATAATGCAATCATTTCAGGCTGGTATCTAATGGGTTGGGTTGTTGAGTATTTGAAAGCAATGTGGAACCAGGGTGCAGAAAAAGGGAAACAGATGAAAAAAAGAGATACAGAACGAGTTCAAAACTTAGTGGAAAGGAAAAAGAAAAAATGATGTCTGTAGAAGGAACACTATCATCGTTTGTAATTGTAGGTATATTTGCGTTCTATGTTATGATAAGTGTTTTCTTATGGTCGATGTCAGATGCAATGTCTGGTGAGAAACCGATGACATCTGTAGTTTTGAAGATTATTTCTATTCTTGTTATTGGTGTTGTGTTTCCTGGTACGGTATATTCATGTTATAGAATAGGATGGATTTCTTTTTCGATATCTACAAACATAACAGTTTGTAATCTAACAGCGGTGAAAGGATGAAAGTAGGAACGATTGCCCTTATAGTATATGTTGTTATAACTCTATTAGTTGGTGTGTATACTTTTATTATTGTCAATGTTGAGGATACAGATTTTGGTGGTCTGGAAACACAAGTTCCAACTGCACAACCATTGCCAGCGTTTGTTATTGTTGTGATATCAGTAGTAGTTTTGTTTATTATTCAAAGGAGGTATAATAAAAATGGCACAACCAGAGGAGAGAGAAAGAACACATAAAACATTGGAAGATATATTACTATCAAAATTTGAAACATTACAATTAACGAGAGAAAGTAGAAACGATGCTGTTTTCGATGAGATTGCTAAAAGTATTGAAATTCTTTTACGTGCTGTTCCTGATGCATATCAACAGTTAATGCGAGAGAAGGACGAAATGGATTCTGAACTTGAAGAGGAACTATATCGAGTTAAACAAAAAGCAAATCACGCTAAAGACCAGATTGATGCTGATTCTATTTTCAACAAAGAAAGTTATGTTGTGTTATGGGAGTATCGAGAAGTATATGAGGAATTAATTATCGATATTATGCAACAACATAATTTGATGCCGAAACGAAATATAGTCCTGGGTGGTTTTTCAAGTCAACCAGAACAAAAAGAAATTGAGGAACCTGAAATAGTAGAAGAACCTCAAGAAGAAAAGAAACCTCATCTTTCAGTAAAACCAACAAAACAAGAAAAGTTTGAGGTCTGAGATGCCGTCAAAACCAGAAATTATTGGGCAACGACTTCTTAATTTTCTATTATCTCAGAAAGCAGATTATGGTGGTGCGTTCTGTTATATTACTGGCGCTCAAGGTGGAGGAAAGACATCTGCAATGTTTTTTATGATAGAGTACACGTTACAGATGTTTCCAAACCAAAAGTTGTTTTTGAGTGAGACATATGATGCACCACTGCAGTGTTTCAAAACAAAAAACTTAGATAAGATTCGTTTCTATGTAAAGAAGGGGTCAAAGGTTGTCTTTCGAGATAGACACAAACATTTAGAACAAACACATTTAAAGGAAACATATTTCGATGATTTTGATGATTTATGGAATAAAGCATTACCTGGTTATATCAATGTTGTATTCTTTGGTGATAGAACAGAATGGATGCGGTTTGTTGAACACCTAAGGCACGTTGGAGAGTGGTGTCATGTCTATTTTGATGAAATAGGTGAAGTAATACCAAGTGATACTTCAGGTGCGATGCACAAGAAGATAGGACAGTTCTCTGTGTTTTCTAAAGATATCCGAAAGTGTATGTTGAAAGTTATTACAAACACACAGTCAGTACGAGATATGGATTGGAGAGTACGTGACAAGTTTATGTTCCGAATCTTTTTACCTGGTGCTATGGCTGATAAACATTGTCGAGTAACACAAAAGGCTATAGATAATTTGGTTGGAAACGAACATCATGGAAACGATGCATATATATCACGGTTTGGTGATTTTGGATTGATTACATTTACTGATATTTTTAAACCTAATCCAAAATATAGTATTGAAGCACATATATTACAAAAACCAGATTATCATTCCATAGATGATAGCAATGACGATGATGCCTAAACAACGATGGAAACCACGACAAGAACGGATGACATATAATGATGTCTCCAAAAGTATCCGTCTGTTGAGGAAGTTTATTCGCAAAAAAATAAAAGACAATGAGGGCATCAAAGACGAAGAGGAGTTTGATTACTTTACTGATTTGTTTGACTTTGCTGTATTATCACATGGACAGTATAGATTTTCATTTCCAATAAAGGGATGGGGTGTGATACCGTATGGGAACCTTGGTAATTTTGTGAGTGGGTTTGCTGAGGAGAGTATTGGTGTTAAAGGAAAACATTTTTTTCTTGAGGATAAAGCATCTGGTACTTTTTTTAAAGTTGAATTTAAAACCATTTGGAAAATGATACTGGAAAAAATCTGGTATACAAAAACTTATACTCAGGAAGAAGCATTACATATGAGTAGAGAAGCACCAGTGCGAGAAGAAGTAACTGGACATAGGGTATCTCTTGAGGAAAAAACAAGAAAATCATAGTTTGCTAGAATGCTAGAAAAATATTAAATTTAGCAAAGTATTTATATACTGTTAAAAGCATTATGAAATTGTGATTTGAATGGAAACGAAAAACACAACTCAAAAAAATAATGCTGGAATACCAGTAGTACCTCAGATTACTGTTGATGGGGTATCTATTCGTGTTGATAACCAAAACAGAACTCACGTTACCATTAGGGGAAAACGTTTGGGTCATGTTCGTCCTGTAAAGACTGGTGGTTTTAGTTGGAGAGCACCTTTTGATGGTGACAACTGGTCAACAAGACGGTTTGATACTTTTGAAGACCTTGTTGATGCAATTACTGTTATTGCAGAAGTTAAACAACCATCAACTCCTTCATCGACCCCTGAACCAACACCAGAACCAGAACCTGTTAAACCTAAACCAAAACGGGAAGTTCACGATGTTGATTTAATACCATCAGAGTTCAAGTATTTTTCAAGAAAAATTGAAACTGGTAAAACTGATGTTGAAACCTTTGAACGTGCAATGGAATTAAGTGATAACGTTATGTTACTTGGCCCAACTGGTTCAGGAAAAACAACACTTATTCGTTACTATTGTGCAAAAAACAAAATACCATACAAGAGGATTAATTTAAACGGTGCATGTACAGTTGAAGATATTGTTGGACATTATGTATTAATCAATGGAGAAACCATCTGGATTGACGGGATTTTAACTTCTGCGGTGCGACACGGTTGGGTTCTTGCAGTTGATGAGATAAACGCAGCTCCCAGTGAGATTTTGTTTGTTCTTAATGCACTCCTTGATGGTGAGAGAAAACTGATTCTTGCATCAAAAGATGGTGAAGTAGTTAAACCACATCCTGACTTCCGACTTATTGCAACAGCAAACCCAACTGAACAGGGATATGCAGGAACCAACGAAATCAATGAGGCACTCCGTGATAGGTTCCACAAGACACTTTACATTGATTACAATGAAACAGTCGAAAACAGAATTCTAAAGGACATGAACGTGTCTGCAGGTGTTCGAGACGACATCATGAAGTTCACGAAGTATGTTCGTGAGTCTTATGCAAAGTCTGAGATTCTTACGCCTTGGTCAACACGAAGTATCAAGAACCTTGCGAATATGATGAAAGATGGTGATACGCAACTTATTGTTAACAGGTTCCGTGAAACCGATAAGACAGTAATCTCTGACCTTCTGGATATCTTCATCCACAAAACAAAGTCAATTGATAGTGAACAGCACGACAACAATGACGATGATGATGAGTGGTAAAATATTAAATTTACCACAACCTTTATATATGAAACTATACATATTTAATAGTGAAGTGATTTGAATGGAACACACAAGAATGGTATTGAGACAACAACGATTGCAGAAGTATAGTAGAATTCTGTCCAATCGTTACAGAATTAAATTGGAATTAAATGATTCTACCGAGTTGGGATGTTGTAATACTGCAAACCGTATTTGGATTAACCCAGATATTGACAATGATGAAATCATAAATCTTATTCTGCAGAAATCAATTACCTTGCATGAGTTAGGTCACATTTTGTTTACCTCTGCAAAAGAATGGGAAGGTATTGACCACAACCTTGCAAACATTATTTCTGATGGAAGAGTTGAGGAAGGTGTCTCACGATTATTCTCAAAAGCACGAATGTATTTTATTTATTGCAATCGTAAACTTCTTGGAAAATTTGAGAGACAAGAACAGGATGATATAGAAAAGTATACAATGGAACTTATTTTCCGTGAATCAAAACGCACCACAGGAATACCACCATTATCTGAAGATATTCATCAATTACTAAAAGAGAAACTGGGAGATGATTATCAGTGGTTTTTGAAAAAAACCCGTGAAGCTGTTGAAGCAAAAACTGAGAAGGAATCCGCAGAGATTTCTGGTGATATTGAAGATAAATTTAAATTATTGTTTAACAAACCAATGTTTGATTCTCTTCCAAATGTTGGTTCAGTGTCAAGTGAATCATCAGTTCATTCAAGTGGTTCTACTGCACGACAACTCCCAAAACAAACCGAAGAAGGTAAACAGTTAGTTGAAGAGTTGAATAAACTTAACAAAAAAGAAAGTGAACAAAACACCAATGATAAAAGCGATGCAGATGGTGAAGTTGAAACGAATGAACCTTTTGGTGACATGGGAGAGGACAGTGGTACTTCATTGGGTGGTAATGAACAAACAGATGATGCAGGTGAGTCTGGTGGTAGTGGTTCTGGAAATGAATCTGGTGATGAACCAAGTGATGATGTTTTTAATTCAATGGAGGAAAACATCCGCAACGAAGTAATGAGAGAGTTACGAAATGAATCTGATGTTATTTCTGCGGGAAACGTTGAGGGTGATTTTAGTACTTATGATGTTGGTGAAGGAACACCAAGTCACCGCAGAGGATATGGTAACTTTGTTAACCCAATTAATACGACATCACTTGAATCAATTGGTAACCGAATGGCACATACATTCAAGATTATTGCACAATCTGGTAAAAACTGGAACCACAATCAAACCCGTGGTAAACTTGAGATGCATAAACTTACATCTCTACTGCAATCAGGTGAACAACCACGCATTTTCAAAAGAAAAATCCAAAAAGAAAAAACAGACCTTGCAGTTGCGATACTTCTTGATGCATCTGGTTCGATGCAAAGACGATGCAAACAAGCAACGAAAGCTGCATATGTTATTGCACGTGCATTGGAAACTGGTAAGTACTTATCGGAAATAGTTCAATTCGGTGTTCGTGGATACTCATATAACAAACATGTTTATGGTGTTAAGTCATTCAACCAACATCTTGTTTATGCAAAAAACAAGTTTGTACCTCTTGCAGTCGCAGGAACACCACTTCTACCTGCACTCATTGGTGCAGAGAAATCATTGATGAACCAAGAGTCAAAACGTAAAGTGGTTATTGTGATTACTGATGGAGCACCTGATAGAATGAAAAGTTGCAAAGTTAAAATGAACGAGATGGAGAAAAAAGGAATCAGTGTCATTGGAATCGTTATCGATTATTCATATAGGAATTTGTTCCCAGAAAACAGAGAAATAGTGTGTAATAACGTTGCAGACCTTCCAGTACAAATGCAGGGAGTTATCAAAAATATCCTCCTCAAGTCAAAACGAGGTGGGTAAATGATGAACAACTTAAAATGGAAAATCGTAACATTCAAACCTTTCCGTCCTATATTCTTTAAACTTACTAGTATAGGGTTTATTGGATTAAATCACACTGTGTATCAATACACGTATAGGTGGGGTTAAATATGAAAGTTGTTGATGATGAACCTAAAAAAAGAAAACTTAAAACTGCAGAGGAATTACTGAAAGAATATCCATTATCACCTGCACTCGCACGTGAGATTAAAAAAATAGAACGGGAGTATGAAAAGAAACACGGAGGTGATGCAGATACCAACGAGAACAGTAAAAGTGGGTAAATGCAAGGTTATCATTCAAAACGTTCCTGATGATGTTACTGATGACCAACTGTACAGTCTTGCACTTATGAAATTATATGAAATGAGCAAAGATAAAGCAACTCAAGAAATTCAAGGAAGAGGAGTTGCAAGTTAAGGAGTGAAAAATATGGGTTTAGAAACACGAATAGCACAAATGAAACCAAAACAATTAAAGTTATTGCAAAACTTGATGTCAGTTGCAATCATATTCACGTTTGTATATGCATTCTTTTCTGTAGTGAGATATGGTGCAAACTTTATGGCATTCTTTCAATCTGGTGAATTCTTAACAGTCGCAGTGTTATTGATATTTCTGTTCTTTGGTTGGAAGATGTTAACTGGTGGAAAATTGCAGTTTCCAGGTGAACCAAAACAATCAAAACCGAAACCGCAACCAGTACCACGACCACGATATCAACCACGTCCAGTACAACCACAACCAATAGAGGAAACCATTACTGAAAAAAAGACAGTAAGACGTATTCCTCCAAAACGCACAGAGACGGTGCCTACGCAACGAGGACAACCACGAATATCAATCCCCCAACAACACTATAATCAACCGTCTGAGGGTTCCTGGTACTGTCCTCAGTGTTATATGTTGGTGATTGGAAACAGATGTCCAAGGTGCGGGTATTCAATATGAAAGGAATAATTAAGATATCAGGAGTTATAATAATGTTGATGATTACCGTCAACTTTTATATCTTCCTTGCAGTTGCAATGATGAATGATGGTGTTGTCACGGTGTACTTTAATCATTTCAATGAAGGATTAATAGAATACATTATTTATAGTCTAATGCTACCAATAATATTATATTCAAGTTACTTACATATTAAATCATATAAAAAAAAGGAGGTAAAACATGACAAAAAAGTATCAAGTAGGTATGCAAGACTTGGTGTTGGAGATTATCAAACAAAGTAAGTTAAATGGTTTGCAATATATCACTAAAAAACAGATTGTGACAGAAGTAAAGAAACAGTTTCCAAAAACAAAAAATCTAAATGATAAAGTTGGTCAAGCTCTATATCATTTACAGAAGAAAACAAAATACAGACAACCACGAATCAAAAAGATTTATGATGAAACGGGTAAAAAGAAATTAGGGTGGTCATCGGTAAGTGAATATGGTATGTATGATATCTTTCATTTACCTAGGTCATCATAAGTGGAGAAAGACAGGTGTATATATATGATTTCCATTCAAATCATGTCAATTTCACTTCCTTTTATATGCACCTGTCCTCTACAACTTAAATTAAAAGGTAATGGAAATGTTGATTGAATTGGCTTTAATGATTGCTGGATATACATTTTTGTTTGGTCTATCAATGATGATGATTATGGTTTCTTTGTTTTATATTTATGATTTAATAATTAAATGTAAAAATAAGTTGAGAGAAGGTGTGTTTTATAGATTGTAAATTAAAATGTGATGGAAATGGATGAAAAATTAATGTCGATTGTTGTGGGTGTATTTTTGTTTCCATATGTATGTTATATAATTATTAAAGATAAATTAAAATCATCGGTGAAATAATGGGAATGGTTGATTACTGGGAAGATAAAAAAACAACATGTCCTAAATGTGGAAAGATTATCGAATATACAATTAGTTATTATCCAGATGGTGAATGTCATGTATCATTTAAGCATGAGGACTAAATTAAAAATGGAGGGTTAAAATGGATATAGTATTGGTTGGAATGATAATATTTCTCATAGTGGTTGTAGGTTTGATTATTAAAGCATTATGGTGGGATTTGTTGATGTCATAAATTAAAGATGAAGGAGTTTGTGAAAGGATGGTAAAAAACGATATAGTTGATGAATTAAGAATAAGAATATTTGAAGACATAGATAAATTGCATAAGGCAGAACACATAGACCATTACCAAAAATTAGTGTTACATTTAACATTTGCTAATGCAATGTATGTCATGGATATTCATGTAAACGAAATAAACCCTGTAAAAGTAGATGGAGGAAAATAAAATGGGAAAAAAGAAATCTGGAAGATGTGAGTTTTGTCGTATGAGAACGACAGTTGAACGAGTGCGAAGTCATGGACATTTACTTTGGCTTTGTTCTGGATGCAAGAAAAGATAAACCTGTAATTGTAGATGGAGATGAATAAGAATGGAAACTAAATGTAAACATAATTTCACATGGGATGGTATAATGTTCCGTTGTGAAATATGTGGATTAAAACAATAACCTGTTATTATCGTAGGAAAAACCTGTAATGTGGTGATAAGGGAAATGGAATTGTATATGACTGATTTGCAATTGCAAATATTAGGATTTGTATTGGGTTTTAGTATATCATTTGGAATTGGAATGTATATATTATTTAATTGGATATTATAAATTAGGAGGTAAGGGAAATGAAATCAATAGATGATGATAATGTTCTTAATTCATTTTATGATGATAAGGAAACATTTGTAGTTGATTTTGATGAAAATCTTGTATCAGTTGATGTGAAAAAAGGAATGGTAGTATTTAAACTTAAATTAAAAGTGGTGGAAAAATGAGTGGTAGGTTATTATGGAAAAAATCCTTGTGCATTGCCTATTACTCATTCCACAAACATAAATTAAAATCTTAGGGTAGCCATATTCCAAGAAGGCGTGGAGACGTTGGGGTTACGGTTGGCTACGTTGCTATAACACCGTAACTCCTATAACTCATAAATTAAAGGAACAGGGGAAATCTCTAAAAACCTTAAATTTTAATAAAAAACACGGTAAGTAAAAAAGTATTAAATTTTAGATTATATTTATATATCAAGTGTTGAATATAGTTAACAATGCAACCAATTATTCATTTGAAAAGTGATGATGTACGGATAGTAATAGATGATGAAAACGAAATAACAAAAAATCATGACATATCAACAAAAGGTGCAATTGTTAAATGTATCAAAGGAGTATATAGATATAGTGAATTCACAATGCCAAAGGATATAATGATTCGTATCTTATGGTTAGCACATAAAGGTGCAAATTGTGAAGAAGACCATTTTTGTGTTTCTCAACGACTATCGTTGTATGAATATTTCAAAGATAAGGAAGTAGATGACCCATATATTAAACAATTTATAGAAGAAACAAGGGAGAAAATGAAATGTTAAGTTTTAGATATTTTGAGGCAAAACCAGTGACGTGTAAGGATTGTTTATTATATCCATGTGAGAATTTTTCTAGAACACAACCATCCTCTGTTATGTATACTTGCAATTTTTTCAAACGAAAGAAAATAAAAAAACGCAAGTCTGTTAATGCAGAAATGGAATGGGATGTATTAAATGAACGGTTGTATATGATACGTCAATTAGTTGAAAAACGAAAAGATAAATTTATGAGAGGATGGTTTCTACCAGATAGTTTGAAGACACCTATTTTGGATGATAATAATACGACATATACAGAATGTTGTGCTTTTAGTGATACTCTCCGAGAATATTATAGATATATTAATGATAACAAAATCGATTTAGTAAGTATAAAAGATAGGATGTCTCCTCTTTTGAATACGGTTATTACACTTGAAGACAAAGTGTTAACTGTGAAGACAGAAGATAAGACATTGGCGAAACTAGTAAAAGAAGTAATCCGAAAAAAATACGCAAAGACAATTTTCTTTGTTGTAGAAAAGGAGGAAAGTAAATGGATATAGTTGAAGGAAAAGTACGTGTAGATGCATATCTGCATAGTATGAAGGCTGGCAAGGTAACAGAACTTGAATATGATGGTTTGATATTCAAAGTAGTTGACGAAACACCTCTACAGGAGGTTGAAACAAAACCAAAACAAGTGCAATTACCAATTGATAAGGGGAAAGCTATTGATAGGAAACATCATACGACTATTTATGATAACGTGTTAAATGAAATAAAAGATTGTGTTTCTCCATCTGAAATAGAAGACATTATACAAAAGTATTATGTAGGAAACAAACCGACTTCAATTAGAGCAGTTGCATCGGTCTATAGGAAGTACATAGAGAATCACGAAGAACAACAAAAACCGAATAGAAAACGCAGATACACTAGAAGAAAACCAAAGGACTCTGTTGGGTTTGACAAGACATATGGTGTTTGGATAAAGAAAGACCATTACTTGAGTGTGAAAAAGATACTCCATCGATATATGTTTAAAGCAACAACAAAAACGATATCAGAGGAGACAAAAATTCCACTATCAAGGGTATCTGCTACACTGCATTATCTTATTGATAAAAAAGAAGCATATATGAAATACGATGAAGACGGATTTCCTGAGTATCATCCGACATAAAATGCAACCGACAATTATTATAAGGAAAGAAGGTAAGAGAATTAAAATTAATTTCTCTTACAATCCAGACCTTGTGGAGATAATGAGAGACCACAAGGGATACTATATTCGTAAGGAAAAAACGTGGGTTTTTCCTGCAGAAAAGTTACATGAAATCAGAGATGAGTTAGTACGTAAAATGTATAGTGTTAGAATAAAGTCTGATGTACCATTAACTCGTCAAACTGATTTGTCTTTTTTTGAATAAGCTGATAAAAAAATAAAAAGATTTTTAAATACTTGTATTATTTGCATTATTTACCTTTTTGACATCAATGAGGTGGTATAATAGTGAGGACATTTAGAGGTAAAACAAATGCATTCTCTGTCGGTTCCAGTTCTGCTGTGTTGACGATACCGAAAGAGGTTGTTGATGAGTTAGGCATTGATACATCAGTGAAGAAATCCTTTTTTGATATTTATACTGATTACCGCAGTGGCAAAAAAACAATAATTTATGAATTTACTCAACACGCAAGGAAAGAAAAAAAGGAAGAAAATAATGGTAACAGTAAGAGCAACTGATTTTGGTAGTAAACTGATTGACGATTATTCAAAGGTCTTTGGGTCATATAGTTTTAAAAATGAAATGTATGGTAAGATATCATTGCATGTTCTTATTGGTCAACTATTGAAAAATGTTTATTACCGTGTTGGTGCTAGAAAAATTGATATTCGAGTGCATTTGCTACTTATCAAACCGCAAGGTTCTGGCAAGGGTGCAGGGTATGGTTTTATTGAACGGGTTGCTACTGATTTGGGGTTAGAGTTTAGACATGTTACGAAGTCTACTGGAGCTGCTCTTGCAGGGTCAAATGTTGTAGACCCAAGTACAAAAAAACCTGTAGAGAAACCAGGTATTCTAAAAACTGCGGATATTGTTGGTATGGAAGAGGCATCACCGTTGTTTGATTTAACAGATGAGTTTAGTAAAATGAATATGACGTACTTTCAGATAACGATGAATCCATTGGAAGATACTTCATGTCGAATAACAATAGATTTATTGTCTGGTGATATCGATTACAAACCACATGCATCATTGGTTATGACATCGTATCCGCCAGATAAACTCGTTGATAAACTTATCAAAACTGGATTCATTGACAGAATGATAGCTGTGTTTGAAGATGTTACTCTTGTAGATAGATTGGAAGTAATTAAAAAGATGAGTGAAAACATCAATCAATCTACAACTGAATCGTTTCAAGCTGAGTATAAGAAATTGGTTCAACGATTAGAAGTAATTGTCAAGAAATTTCAGAAAGGAAACATCTGTGTAACTGTTCCTGAAAAAATTGATAAATTAATGTTACAAATAATTGATGAATTTGCTATGAAAATTCTGGATGCATCACCAAAAGCACGAGAGAAGTTGGAACATTTTGTTAGTAGATTATATGAAAATTTGATGAAATTATCAATCCATCATTCATTGTTATCATTGCGTACTACTGTTGAAATCGAAGATGTGTTGTATGCACGATTAACATATATGGATATTTGGCGAAACCTCATCATTAGTATAGAGTCATTACTTATTATTAGTCCAATTGAACGCAGTAGACGACATCGGATAATTAGAACATCGATTAAGGAGTACGATAAACAAATTAAATTAGGTAAACACGTAAAGGAAAAAGTATGGGTACGAAGACCAACAATGGTTACGAACTTGCAACAATTGTGGGATAATTGTAGTTTAGAAACTGCAGATAATAATTTGCGTAAATTGGAGAAACTACCAGAGTTAGAATTCAAAAAAGTCGCAAGGTATGAAAAAGATAAGTTCTTTCAAAGGAAGTACTTTGGTGACGTAGCATATTTGAAAAAAATAAAAGATGTAAAATAATGGAGGAAAAAATATGGCAAGCATACCACCTGATATTCAGGATGGAATAAAAAAATTAAGTGAGGCATCTGATGTACCAGTTAAATCTCTGTTGAACAGACTAAAAGAAATCATTGATACAGACGAGAATATACAGTCAATGCAAAAACCAGATTTTAAAATACGATATGCGTGGGCGATATTGTATCGAGAGAATGCAGTGACAGGAAAAACTGTTGATTTGTATTTCAGACCGACATGTCATAGCCGAGCACGAGAAATTCAAGTGAAGGGTGAAGCTACTAATGTTGGTGACATTGCTGGTTTGATACAAGTGATTACTGAAGATGAAAACGACAAAAAACAACTTGGAGAGGTTGAATATGCAGCTGGAACTTTTTGGAGAACAGGTGCGAAAAACATTAGTAAATTATCTGTTGGTAAAGTGTATAAAACATCACTGATTGTTAAGGAAAACAGTTGGGGAAAATCTATTACATCTGACCGTGCAGGGTTTACAGCAGTTGACCATGAGATGCCATCTATAGAGGAATTCTATGAATCAACATTGAAAGATATGGATTTGGAGATTGGCATCGGAGAAATGGATTTGAATACAAAAGAGACAAACACAGACATTAGAATTGTTACTGCAACAGTTGTTGATGCAACAGTTGGAGAAACATCAGATGGTGATGAGTACGGGAAGTATGTGTTGATGGATGAATCAATTGCAGGTAGTTATTATACAATATTTCTTGACCCAAGAGATGTATTGTTTGAACAGGGTTCGATTATCAAGTTAGGTGGAACAGGAGAAACAGACAAAAAGGAAAACATTCGATGGACTCATCAATTCCAGATAGCAACAGACCTTGCAATGCCACGGGAACTTAATGTAAAACCTGTTTCTGGTGGAAAGGAAGAAGTTGATTTGTCGTTGCCTAGTGAAGAGGAAACGGAAACAAAAACAGAAGAAACAACGGAAACTGAACAACCAGAAAAGAAAGAGGAGAAAAGTGACGAAGAAATAAACTTTGAAATTTAAGGGTGAGTGTGTGATAGTTAAGAAGGAGACGGTTTCTCAGAAACCGAAGGATTTATGGAAGCAGGATTTGGTCAAACCGTTGACCATCAAACAGTACGCAAGTGAGATTGCTGATACAGAGAAAATGATAGCGTTTGGTGAATCGAACACAGGAAAAACATCGTTTTATTTAAGCATACTTGCGTATTTGAAAAGTAAAGGAATAAAAAAAGAAGAATTGTTGATGTGTATTATTTATCCAGATAGACCAACAGGTATAACGAAACTAATGAATGCTATACCTGATGATTATAAGGAGAATATACTTGTATTTCCGATTAATACATATGAGGAGTTAGTATCATCAACAGCAATCGCTGAACAAAAACTTCAAGAACACAGGAAGAAAACAGGAAAACTTGGATGGTTAGTGATTGAACTTCTGGAGGACTCTTGGAAATCAGTACAGGATTATTACTGCAGACTTGCATATGGTGAAACACTTGGTGAGTATTTTGCTAAAAAACGTGCAGATGTTAAAGCAATGAAAGAGGATACAACAGCATATCGTGCATTAGAAGGATGGGGTGACTGGACAATTATCAAATATTTCCATAATTTTAATTGGATTGATAAAATAAAACGGATGCCATTCAATATTGTATTCACTGCAGAGATTAAAGAAGAAGGAAACAAGGACTCAATTTTCTTTGATTTAGGATATAGACCTGCAGGTGAAAAGGACAACATGCACCGTGTTGATACGATTCTTTATTTATCACATAAAGGTAACCAGTTTTTTATAAGACCATATAAGTTGACAGGGTACAAACGGTTATATGGAAAGACAGAAATCACTGGAAAAAACGGATATGCTGTACACAGGAAATCACTAGAGGAACTGGATACTCGTGGATATAAACAGACACCAATGATAGAACTGGAAACTGAAACGCAGATTACTCCTCCAGAAAAGAAAGAGGAGACTGCAGAGAAAAAAGAAGAAAAGCCGAAAGAGGAAACATCAGACCAAAACTGGGAGATATAGATGAGGAAATTCTGATGTTAGGTATAGGTATTGCATCCACACATACGAAACCAAATATCAGAACCTAAAAATCTATATTTCTCATTGAGGTGGTAAAATGAAATTTAAATTGAAACAGGAAAAATTAATTGATTTGTTGGAGAAGTTGATACTCAAAGACGTATTTAGAACATCAGTAATCTCAGTGAAAGATAAAAGTTTGTATTCGATACAACACGAAGACCACGGGAGAGCATTACGGTTTCTCAAAGTTGAGGAAACGTTTTTTGAAGAAATAGATGATGCAACAGAATCAATTGAACTTGATATTGAGAAGACGTTGAGTGTTGTTAAGAATATCTTGCCAGAGACCATGTTGGTATTTGAGACGAAAGGAAACAAGATATCAATTACAGGTAAGAATGTTAACGTGAATGTATCATATGAAGACCCAAAGGCTGAAGTAATAACAGAATTACCATTTGATATCAAGGAAGGTGTGCCATTAATTGGGAAAGAAAACATTCCTTTGTCGACATATTTAACAGTCAAGGTTGTTGATTTTAAAGATATTGTCGGTTATGCAGGTTCCCTTGGAACAGAGTTTTACAAATTCGGTATTGATAATGGTAAAATTGTTTCACGTATTGGTGATTTACATGATTTCAGTGACTATGTTGTATTTAATCCAGATGGAGAGATTAAAAGCGGGGATGAGTTGAATGTTATTTTTACATATGGAATCCCTCAGATTGCTAGTACATTTAATTCAACGGTGCATATAAAAACAAAAACGAATGCACCAGGTTGGTTCTATGAAGCAACAAAAGAATATACGTTGGGTGTCTTAGTGCCACCTTATGTCCAGGAGTAGTGAGAAAAATGTTTGAAAAGAAAAAACACGAAAATCAAGAAGAAGTTATGCGACATCAAGAGCAGACGATACCAAAACCACCACAACCACCGATTCAACCGCCAGTGAGAACCTTTCTGTTAAAACTCGCTGATGCTGAATCAGAGGAAAACATTGTGGTTAAGGGAATAAATATCCTAGATGCATTACACAAATTTGTTGTTAAATACAAAGGTGAATGCGATGAATGGATAGGTCTTGCTCTTAGTATTGAAGAAGTGGAAACAATCGCTTAAACATGGGTAGTTGAATGTTTGTAAGGCTACCGAGGTATGTTGGATTTCCAAACCAGATATATGTGCAAAAACAGTTTGCATTTGATAGTTTTATAAAGACATTCAACGGAAAAACGCCCTTGTTTGTAAGTACATACAGGTTCAAGGATAGAACAACACCTGTTATTGATTCTATGGTCTTTGATATTGATTCGCATTTTGGGTATCGTATACCATATAAAAATGTGAAGTCTCTCAAGGAATTCTGTGACCAACATGGATTATCATATCTTATAAATTTTAGTGGCGGAAAGGGATTTCACTTTTTTATTACTTTCAAAGAAAAGATACCAAAGAACGAACAAGAAAAACAACTGATTAAAGATACAATCTATTCTGTCCAGGAAGCATTAGTAAAGGAGTGTGATATTGGTGCTATTGATTATCCAACGATGGGGAGGTTGCATTTTTTGATTCGGTTTCCAACGAGTAAATATGTGAGATTTGAGGAGGGAAAACTTACGACTAATGGTATGTATTGCAGAAATATTCCAATAGATGAATTTGAACAAGGAAGTTTATCTGCAAGTTTAAAACACATATCAAAAATTGCTAAAGAACCTGGAGTGATTCCTAAGAGACCACGGACAGTGAAGACACTGGAAGATATTGTGGGTTTGTTACCTAATTTTAAATTGCATTTACATACAAATGGAAGAGATAAAATTGAGGTGATGAGAGCAGGAATGACAGCTCCAACGTTGGAAGCTGTTGGTGTTCCTTGTTTAAAAAAAATTGCTCAAAATACACATCCTAATCACCGTGAACGAATTGAGTTAGCATCATTTTTGAAGTTGATGGGATACACCGACTTAGCGATTGTTGCATTCATCAAACAATTAGGGTGGAAAGATTATGCATATGCAATAACGTCTTATCAGGTTTCAACAGTAAAACCACGGTTTCCTGATTGTAAATACTTATCAAGAAGTTATAAAGAATTATGTTCAAAATGTACACTGCGAGGAAGATAGATATGTTTGGAGGAATGAATAGAGAGTTGAAAAGAATGGAACAACATCTGAAAAAAAGACCAGATGAAAAATTGATTAAAGGATATAAAGCTGCAATGTTGGATTATGAAGAAACTGGTAATGAACAGTGTAAAATTGCAGGTGATATCATCAAACGAGAAATGGATAGAAGAGGTCTAAAAATTGAGTAAAGTTAGAGTAGATAGTGTTGATGTCACGGAACATTCAGATTTTTACGTAATTGTAGATAAAGAAGGAAAGAAACACACTGTCTATTTTGATGACCATGAAAAAATCATAAACATACTGATGGGAATCAACGAGATGAAATATAAGGACTGTTATATTTCCGCAGAAGATATAGCAAAAGAACTTTGTAAAACAAAACCAGAGTTGAAGACAAACCTTTTGAGGCCTACAGGTGGATACTACAAATATTATCATTTGTCTTTAAAGGTGCTTGACCATTACCGATTCATTGATTATTATAAAGATGGAACCATTTTAAAAAATAAAAAACTTACAGATATTTCTCCTATAAAACGAGGAATTCAGAGGTGGTTGGATTGAAGATTTATGTTGACAGTCGAGAACGGAAACAGATACCATTGTTTCAACGATATATTGACAAAAAATGTAAAGTTATCACTGGAATGGAAGTGGTGACTGCACAAGTAAGTGATGTCCACGATGGGTTTGGCAATATTGGTATTGAACGGAAGGGCGATGACTATGTTCAATCATTGTTTGATGGTAAGTTGTACAAACAGTTAAAGGAATTAGAGGACAATTTTGCATATCCATTTTTGTTTATTGAATATGATGGAATTCCAGATATGATATCAAAAAATTTATCAACGAACCCAGGAGTGATTGTTGGGTCGATTACCTCTATACTTGCACGACACAAAGTTACAGTTTGTTTTGTTGGTGGATTGTACATATCAATGACATGTAAAACAATCGAAAAATTTTATGATTTGAAAAATAAAGTAAAAGAAGTTGAGTATACGCCTATAAGGAGAGGGGCTACTGCAGAGGAAGTTAAACTTGATATCATTTCTCGAATACCGAAGGTTGGTATGAAGAAGGGTCGTGCATTGCTTGACCACTTTGGTGATTCGATAGGGAATATATCAGATGCAACTGAAGAAGAAATAAAAGATGTTGCAGGGTTTGGTAAAAAACTTGCGAGGGAAATAAAAGAAATATTTGAATGAGGTGGTGAGAATGGAAAAATTTGCTATGAAGTTTTGGACGTTTGTGAAAGTAGTAATAAATATATTACTACTTTCTGGTTTGGTTTTGGGGAATATGCTCATATTTGCTTATGTTTTTGAAGACCCAGAGTGGATTGCAATGGGGTTTTTAGCTGGATTTGCTGAGTTTATTGTATTTATGTGGTTTTGTTTTCCACGTTTGTTTAAAGATTACACGGAATATTACTGGAACAAAAAGGAGGAAAGAGAATGTCTAGAAAAAGGTCTCGAAAATCAACGACTGTAGAAAAGAAAAAAGAAATAAAAAGTACACCAAAGAAAAAAATAAATAAAAAGATGATTACTGCAATATCACTAGTTGGGATTTTCTTTCTAGTGTTATTTTTGAATTCGTATTTCAATTTTACATCTGGAACACCGTTCAATCCAGACGGTGAAACAATTGGTACACGGTTCTTTCTATCAGGGCCTGACCCATACTACAATATGCGGTTATGTACTGAGACGATGGAATCAGGATATTATCGGTTCGTAACAGAAGAGGATATGTTATTGAACTATCCAGTTGGACATTATGGAAGTGCAAGACCACCATTATTTAACATGGTTGCAATATTTTCAACAAAGGTGTTGGAGAATTTTATGCCAACCGTTGATGCATTGGGAATGTCAATGTTATTTTTACCCGCAATCTATGGTGCGTTACTTGTCTTGCCAGTGTATGGAATAGGTGCAACATTGTTTAACAGAAAAACAGGGTTGTTGGCTGCGTTCTTTGTTGCACTTATACCTATACACCTTGGTTCTGGGCATGGTTCTTCTTTATCTCTGTTTGACCACGACTCTTTTATTCTATTACTTGCAACGTGTGTTTTCTTTTTTATGATAAAAAGTTTGAAAGAAAAAGACACGAAGACATCATTGATATATGCAGTGGGGGCTGGACTTTTTATTGGTGCTATTGAAATGACGTGGGTTGCATCGCAAGTAGTATATCTTATGATTGCTGTGTTCTTTGTTGTAAACTTTTTTATTGATGTATTAAAAGGACAGTACAATCTCAAAAATACTTATGCGGTAGTAACAGCAATTGGTGTTGCGTTTTTACTTGCGTTTCCATATGCATACGTCAAACAGAGTGTTGTTAATTATTTGTTCTTTACCTTTCTGTTTTCTGTTGCAGTAATGGTTATCCATTTGATACTGCGAAGAATTAAACTGCCGTGGATTATAACAGTTCCTGGGTTGTTTACTCTTACAGGCATTGCATTTGGTGGTTTGTTTTATATCAATCGAGTTATTGGTAAAACAGCTGGTGCGTTATATTCCATTTCATCGGTTATATTTGGTGAAGGGATTTATGGAAGTCAAGTATCCTTAACCATTGGCGAAGCTCACACGTTTGGGTTAAGTCAGACTGTGATGTCGTTTGGCCCTGCAGTTTATTGGATTGGGTTAAGTGGGTTTGTATTCTTTTTGTTTAAGATGCACAAAGAGAAATGGAAAGCACATCACATCTTTGTTGTTGTTTTGTTTGTTATGTATTTCTGGTTGACAACAACAGCTGGTAGATTTATCAATGATTTAATTCCTTTGATGGCATTATTTACTGCATATTGTACGTGGATTGTCGTAGATAAAATTGATTTTTCACAGATGGTAAAGAATGTAAAGGGGATAGGGGGATTAAGAGGTATACGGAAAGGTGTGAAACCAGTTCACATTCTTGGCATTGTTTTTGTTGTCGTTATTTTGATTATACCGAACACCTATTTAGCTCTTGATGCAGCTGTTCCACCAGAGATGGATAGTGAAGTATTTGGTGATGGCTTCCAAGGGTTTTTTGGTAATGCATTAGGATATCAACTATATTGGGCTGAGGCTTGTTATTGGTTGTTACAACAAGATACCGAGATTGAATTACCAGAAGACAGACCAGGAGTGATATCATGGTGGGATTATGGTTTCTACATTGCATCGATGAGTGAACACCCAACTGTTGCAGACAATTTCCAAGAGGGATTACGAACTGCAGGGAATTTTCATACTGCTGAAAATGAACAAGAAGGTATTGCGGTTTTGATTGTGCGGTTGTTAGAGAGTCAAAAAACACCGAAACGGGTTGCGAAGGGAGAATTACCTAATTCAATAAAAAACGTTATTAACACCCATTTACACAATGCCTCAGTTGATTTCATACAAATCGTTGAAGACCCAGTGCAATTTGCACCTTCGTATGATTCATTGATAAAACCAGAATATGGAAATACAGAGGTGAAAGTAGACGATATCAATGCAATGTACCACGATGCAACAGATATTATTATGGCAAATTTAACTGAAGACGAGACAATCGAATTTTATATGAGTATAATGGATGCAACTGGGAAACAAATTCGTTATTACGGTATTGATGGACGAGATTTAACATCAATTTTTGGTGTGTTTCCATTCTTATCTGATAAGGGTACTCATGGTTTTGTTACAACAGAAGATGATTATTATGTGACGTTATATGTTGATAGGGATACTGGCCAGACATATACACTTGAACAGATAAACAATATGTCGTCATCAGTTCTTAGAGAAATGGATATTGGAACACAGACAGACCGAAAACCAGCATTTTTTGAGACAATGATTTACAAGTCGTATTATGGATATTCCCCAGGAGATGGAAGTTTACCAGAGAATAGAGTACCAGGGTATTTATTGAAATATTGGTACCCACATTTTGTTTCACAGGCTGTTACCATTTTAAAATTTTATGAAGGTGCAAAAGTTACAGGAACAGTTGATGTTGATGGAACTGCATATGATGGAACTGTTGTTTATGTCTTAGATGAATATCAAATACCACATGATTATGGTATTGTAGAAAACGGTCAGTTTGAAGTGTTGGTTCCAGAGGGAACATCTGTATTAAATCTTTATATTGGAAACACCTTTTTGGAGAAAGAAATTACAATTGAAAATGTTTCTTATAGTGATGCTACACGAAAGACATTTACAGATAGAACAGTTGAGTTTCATGTAGATAAAGCATCAGTGAATGTTACATTACCAACTTTCAATGAGACAGTTAATCTATCTGTTGTTTCTATGACTCATCAACTTACAGCTTTCTCTGGTGTTGTTGAATCTTCTTTCTACAGATTTGAAAATCTTGTTCCTGATACATATCAATTTGTGGTGACAAATGAAACGGAGAGTGTGTTGTATAGTGATTATCACTTTTTGAATCCAGGAAACAATACAGTGGAGGTTACTCTGTGAGTTTCAACAAGTTTACTAAAGAAGTAGAACAAGCAAATGATTGTATTGTGTTAAAGGAAGCAAGTAAAACCAAAAGAAAAGGAGCTCCAAAGATAAGAGATAAGATTGTGTTTGGAAAAGTTTCTTGGGGTGAAGCCCTTACATATCTTGGTATCATCCAGACAGCTGTGATTTTCTTTGGGTTGATGGATGATGTTATTATTAACGTCAATGGGTTTTTGACATATGTTGGTATACAATTCCAATTTCCACTTGGTATTTCTGTTGGTATTGCTTTTCTATTTATCTTATGTGTTGTGGCATTCGGTATTATAGCAGTAAGAGTGGTTGGAACGTACAAAAGTTCTCTTGAACTTGGTACTAAAATGAATCCAGGGTTTTATCTTTTGTGGCGACAGAATGATGAGTTGAGAAAAGAGGTAGATGCATTAAAAAAGGAGTTGAAAAAATGAAGGTATTAGTTACAGGAGCAGCTGGTTTTATAGGGTTAAATCTCTGTGAACGGTTGTTAAATGATGGACATACTGTTGTTGGAATGGATAAAGACAGAAGTAGAGAACCATTTTTGCATCCAGATGTATTGATGGTATGGGATGATATCAAATACATTGATTACTACAAGGATATTCTTAATGGTGTTGAGGTTATTTACCACCTTGCATCTGCAAGTGATATCGAAAGAAGTTCAGTTAATCCATCATATGATTTAGCTGAGAATGTTGTTGGAACACATAGTGTTTTGGAATATATGAGAAAAAATAAATTAAAACATCTTGTTTTTTCCTCAACATCTGCAGTATATGGAGAAGACGTAGATAAACCAACGCCTGAATCGGGAGTAGATTTTGACCCGATATCCCAATATGCAGCTTCTAAAATTTCTGTTGAGGCATTTATTCGTGCTTATTCTAATACTTATGGGATAAAAGCATGGGTGTTTCGTTTTGGGAATGTCATAGGGAAATACGAACATCGAGGTGTTATCTATGATTTTCTCAATAAGTTACGTATAGATAAAAACAATTTAGAAATTTTAGGCAACGGACAACAAGTAAAGTCGTATTTTCATGTGTCTGATTGTATTAATGGCATCTTTCATATTTATAAAAATGATAAAAATAAAAATGTAGAAGTCTACAATCTTGCAACACACGATTGGAAGACAGTGACAGAACTTGCAGATATTGTATGTGATGAGTTAGGGTTGAATCCAGAATATCATTATACAGGTGGTGACCGTGGTTGGGTTGGAGATATACCAACGATTATGTTGTCTATAGATAAAGCAGTATCAACGGGTTGGAAACCAAAGTTGAGTTGTGAGGAAGCTATTAGAAGGACGGTGAGAGAGTTAGGTGATGATTTGTTGTAAATGTGGATATGAACCTGATGGATTGAAGTATGCAGGTCGTTGTCCAAAATGTGGAGGAGTACTGAAGGTGTATGATACTGAGTGATATTTATTATTTGGTGAAACACTGGAAGAACAGAGATGTTTGTCCTAGGTGTGGGTATTCTGCTTTTAAACATGGATTTTTTCCACATGAACGATATTATTGTACCAGATGTAATCTATGGAATGATAGGAGGCATAGAAAATGGTAGAGAGTGAGTTAAGAGAGGAAATGAAAAACGAATTAGATGCATTGATAAAAATGAGAGATACAGTGGAAAACAGAATCAAAGTGTTGGCATTTATGTTGCATTATAACACTGTTGTTGTTCCAACTGATTCTTTGAAAAACTTCCCATATAAAAGAATTTTACGAAGAGAATTTAAGTACGTGATATAAATGAAAGGAATAGAATTATTGCATTCATTAAGGATTTGTCTGTGTTTGCTTTTGACGATTACGTTGGTAAGTTCCATGCTTGTGCCAGTTACTATACTAACATATGACCTTGCTTGTGCGTATGATGATTACGATGAAATATATAGAGGAACAGCGGGCTACAGTCCTATGAAAGACTGGGTTAAGGAGTTTTCATACAATATGATACTTGCATGGTTTAGTATTATGACATTGTTGGGTTTACTATTTGTATGGAAGACGTTTGGCATTCCTAAAAAAGTGTTTGATATAAAAAAAATGAAAAAGGAGGGCAAGAAAAAATGAGTCATGTATTTTTAGATACAGCAAATCTAGATGAAATTAAAGAAATGATGCAGTGGAACATTGTCAAAGGTGTGACAACAAATCAAAAGATTTTTTTGAAGGAGAAAGGATGTAAATTTGAAGAACGGGCTAAACAGATTCTTGATTTGGTTTATCCTTTACCTGTTAGTATTGAAGGGCCAAATAATTTAGATGATTTAGTGTATACTGCATTGAAATATGTAGATTGGGTTGATGATAACGACCAGACGTTCAACAATATTGTTATCAAAGTTCCTATGTTAGGGAATGGCGATGGATTAAAAGCAGTTAAACAGTTGTCAAATCAAGGCATTTTTACTAATGTTACTGCATGTATGACACTCAATCAAGCATTTTTAGCAGCTAGTGCAGGTGCAACATATGTTTCTTTGTTTTACAATAGAATGATTGATTGGGCATTGTCACAAAAGGAAGAAAAAAATGTTCCAGAAATGATAGATGGACGAATGTATGCATTGTCTACTATATCTAGTACGATGAATACATTTGAAACAAGTGGGTTTCGTACACAATTAATTGTTGGAAGTATCAGAAATCCAATTGATGTTGAAGAAATATTAACAGTTGCACCAGATATCATTACGATACCAACACCAATTTTGAAACAGATGGTTTTTAATGAGAAAACAGAGGAGACGTTAAAGGAATTTGATAATGCGTGGAAGGAGTTTTGTAAACATGAAAAGTAATTTTTTACATCCGACAAAAATCAATGAAACAGGAAAAAGATACAAAAACTATCCTGGCCCTTTTGCTGTAGATGAAAACGATTTTACAAAAATTTTTCCAGGTATTCAGACACTTATGTTTTATGATTACCATATGTATGAAAAAGGTGATTTGGAACCATATAATCTTGAGGTTATCAACGGTATTGTTTCTTTTTTGGAACCGAAAACAATTCTTGAAGTTGGTACATATAGAGGAAGAACAACATATAATATGGCAAAGAACTCGCCAAAATCAAAGATTATTACTGTTGACATTGCAAATATTGGTACAAAAACGTTTTCAGGAACTGATGTTGACTATTACCAATCGAAACAGAAAGTTGGAGCATTATATAAGAAAACACCAGTAAAATCACGAATTCATCAGGTATATGCAGATAGTTTATCTCTTGATTGCCAAGAAAAAGTAGATAAGGAGTTGAAAGGAGAAAAAGTTGACTTTGCATTTATCGATGCAGGGCACGACTATGACTCAGTTCGACATAACTTTGAAGAATTGGTCTTACCACGATTAAAAGTTGGTGGCGTGGTTGTTTTTGACGATTATAATCGACCATTGTCAATTGTTGGTGTTACTCATTATCTTTTGGAGAAAGCATACAAAGATGGATATGTTTTTTATTGGTATGCACCACGAGGAAAACCACATACAAATGAAGTAATATTTTTGAATATACCAGAAGCACGTACATACAATTGGAGATATTAATGATTTCAGTAGTAATTACAACCTATAAAAATCCAGAACGAATACCAAGAGCGATAGAGACTGTTAAAAATCAACAGTACTCTGATTTAGAGATATTAGTTGTTGATGGTGCAAATTCAAAAAAGAATAAAGATATTGTTCAATCATTCCGAAAGACAGACAAAAGAATTCATTATGTTTCAGTTGAACCTGAAGCCGTTGATTATCCTGGTGCAAAAGGTGTTCAACATGCTCGGAATGTTGGTTGTAAACTAGCGAAAGGTAAGTACATTGCATTGTTGGACGATGACGATGAATGGAAAGGAAACAAGTTGAGTCATCAAATTCTGTTGTTTTATCTTTATCCAAGGTGTGGTTTAGTTACGTGTTCTTCAAGGGTATATACAGGAAAACATACATATTGTGTTGATAGAACAAAACGAAAAATAGAGTACAAAGATTTATTGAAAAATTTTAGTTTATCATCGACATCATCATATTTGTTGAGGAAAGATGTGTTGGAAGAAGTTGGTTGGTGGGATGAGGATGTACGAGGGATGCACGAATACGATGTTGCATTGAAGATAGCAAAGAAGGGGTACAGTATTTATTCAGTTTATGAAGAATTAATGATTCGTAATAGAAATTATGATGAACAGTTGGGGAGTATCTATTGGAAAATATCAGAACAGTTTGAGTTTTGGAATAGATATGGCGTTGATGTTTTTAAAAAGTTAGGATTTGTCAAGTGGTTGAATAAAGGATTTCTTACTGTTGGTTTAATATCGGTGTATTGTTTGGGGTATGTTTTTCACAATCGAATCTGGAAAATCATTTATGCATTCAAGTTGGAGTTGGAGGAGACATTGTGAAACAGTTGGTACATCATTTTGTTATTAGCAGTGATTTCTTTTATGATTACGTGAAATTTTCTCAAAGTTTTCCTATGCGACAAATACGACATTATTTTAGGAATCGATATATCAAAAATAATCTTGGTACGTTGTCTCCATATTCTTTTAACAAACCGACAGGGCAAATATGTGTTGAGACATCAAGTGTGTGCAATACCAGTTGTTCATTTTGCCCTCACAACACAATGCAACGGGAGAAAAAGGTGATGGATGATGATACTTTTAAATTGGTACTGCAACAGTTAAATGATTTTAACATTTTTAATATAGGTATGTATTTTTTTGGTGAACCATTAACAGACCCACAGTTACCTCAACGAATTAAACAAATAAAAAACGTCCATCGGTCATATGTCCAGTTAGTATCAAATGGTTTAATTTTAAAAGAAAACCGAGCAAAAGAAATCATTGATGCAGGTGTTGATGAAGTCTTGTTTAGTTTGGATGCATCAACGAAGGAAGAATATGAGAAGGTTCGTAAAGGGTCTTTTGAAAAGGTGATACATAATGTTGATGGATTGATATCACTCAAGAGACAGATGCAAAGAAACAATCCGAAAATAATTGTTCGCATTATGGTAAAGAAAGATAACAAAAAAGATGTACGGAATTTTGTGAGGACATGGCGAGATAAAGTTGATGAAATTCAGTTTGGAAGAATACATGATTTCTGTAAAGGAGAAAACAAGAAGTATGTAAATAATCCTTGTTTGTTTTTATGGTCGCAGTTTATCGTGTTGAGCAACGGTGACGTTGTACCTTGTTGTATGGATTACGAAGGAACAATGACACTGGGCAATGTTCACAAAGAAACACTTGAAGAAATATGGCAAGGAGAAAAATTAAGGGAATTGCGACAGAAACATTTGTCTGGAGAATATCCAGGAATTTGTGCAACGTGTGATATGAATGAATCACTTGTAGCACGGTGGTGGAATTATGATTAAAATTAAGGAGAGTTATCATTCATCTTGGAGGCCAGGATTAATTAGTGATGGAATATGGTTAGAAAAAGCATTGAACCGAGTTGATGGGAAGGGAAGGAAAGGAATACATTTGTTGAATGCTCATGGCATATTTATTGTTAGAGGAGAAAATAAAGCAGACATCGGGTTTTCTTTACATGGAGACCCAGTACAAGGTGTTCCTGAACATAAATGCATTCTCTTGAAGGGCGAACCACCAATTTATAATATCTATTTTGGTAGAAAACTCAATGATAAAAGATACTTAAATCAGTTTCTTGGTGTGATGAGTAACACAATAACAGAAGGGCTTGATGAGGTTCACTACAATTCACCGCAAAACGCTTTTGACCACATGCCTGAATTTTTTAAACGAGAACGAAGTGGTTTGTTGTGTATGATTCTGAAGAACAAAATGAAAACGATTTATTTGAATAAACTAGTTCCAGGGTGCAGTAAGTGGAATCAATATAGTAATCACAAGTTGAGAGTTGAAGCAGATAGGGGTTTTTGTTCTTACTTTAAGGATGATTATGAATCATTTGGTAAAGGATGGGATAAACGATGCTATCAAGGAGAGGTTGGGTTTGATGGAGAAAAAATTATGCGTATTCAAGGAGAACGAAAATATATCAATCCTATACCACCTGAATATTATGTGATAAGTAGATTCAAGTTTAATTTTTGTCCAGAGAACTCACGATTTAATGGATATGTAACAGAGAAACCAATTCAAGCGATGTGTTGTGGAACTATTCCTGTTTATTGTGGAGCACCTGATGTATATAATTATCTTCCTGAAGGAACATTTCTTGATACTGACAGATATACACCATTTCAATTATGTAATGAGATAAAAACAATGGATGACAAGGAACGAGAAAAATATAGAAAACGAATCAAAAAATTTCTTACGTCTGATGAATCTGATAACTTTTCATCGTATATCTTTGCAAAAAAATTGATAAAATTGATAGAGGAAAAATTATGAAAGACCAATGGGAAACACCATACAATCCATTCAATTCAATGAAAGTAATGTTGTGGAGACAACATCTTGAAGGAATGGCAACAGGCAAATTACTACCACCAGTAACAGTGGATTTTGACCCAACTAACCAGTGCAATTCAAATTGTATTTGGTGTAATAGTGCAATGTTTAGAAAAAAACATCCTGATTCAATGTCAACTGAACATATGTTAGAGTTAGCTAATTTTCTTGGTGAGTGGGGAGTTAAATCTGCATGTGTAGCTGGTGGTGGTGAACCAATGTTGAACTATGGAACAGCTGAATTTCTGCGGAGAATGAAAAAAGTTGGAGTGAAAACGGGTGTAATAACAAACGGTATCTATATGACAGAAGACCAAGCACGAGCAATTGTAGAATCGAGTGAATGGTGTGGTGTTTCTATTGATGCTGGAACACAGGAGTCTTTTAAAAAAATACATCGAGTTGACAAGTTTGATGCAGTTATTGAAAACGTTAAACAGTTAGTTGAAATCAAAAAGGAGAAGAAATCAAACATACAGATAACATACAAGTATTTGTTGCATCCATATAATGCAAATGATGTCTATAAAGCTGCTGTATTAGCAAAAAAAATAGGAGTAAATGCATTTCATTCAAGACCTGTATGTTGGGATAATTTATATGACCAGACACCACGAGACCCAATTGATTTTACCAGATATGTCGATTTTATCAATAAACAATCAAGAGATGCATTGAAGTTGAACGATGAAAACTTTCATTTCTATGGAGTAAGACACAAATTTGGAGAAAATTTGGAACGCAAAGTGAATTTTGAGAAGTGTCGTGCAACATCTATTATGGCTGTGTATTGTGCAGATGGAACAGTACAGTTATGTCACGACCTTCGTGGTAAAGAAGAATGGGTTCTTTGTAGACATGATGACCCAGAGGAAATTCTCAAGGTGTGGGGAAGTAAAGAACACTTGGATATGATTGAATCTATAGACCCAAATAAATGCCCACGGTGTACGTTTGGTGCATACAATGAAATCATTGAGAAGGTAATTATTGAAGATAACATGTATAGGGATTTTCCGTGAACAGATGGTTAAGAAATAAGATACTGATGCTTAGAGGAAAACTAGTTGTTGATAGCAATAATGGGAAAGTAAAAAAGTCTATTCTTGAAGGAGACATTGGTATCCATTGTGGAGCTACTATTAAAAATTCAGTGTTGAAAGGAAACATAGAAATTGGGAGTAGTATAGACAGTTGTGTGGTTATCGGTACAGTGATTATCGGTAAGTATTGTGCAATTTCAAGTGATGTTGTTTTCCAGGGATTGAATCATAGTATGAACTATCCATGTATGCAAATGAAATTCTACAAAGAATTGACAGGACAGGATTTACCAACAGAATCAAAGGGTAATATTGTTATTGGTCACAATGTTTGGATAGGTACCAGAACAATTGTTTTATCTGGTGTGTATATCGGACATGGTGCAGTGGTTGGTGCAGGGAGTGTTGTAACTAAAGATGTTGAGCCATATACTATTGTTGCAGGGAATCCTGCTCGAGTTATTAGAAAACGATTTCCACAAAAGATTTGTGATGAACTTATGGAGAAAAAGTGGTGGTCGTGGAGTAATGAACAGTTACAAGAAAACATTGATTTTTTTACAAAGGAGTTAGTATGAAAATAGAACAGATGAAACCATCTATTAATGCGAGGGAAAGAAAAGCTGTAATGGATTACCTTGAATCAGATGGATGGTTAACAGAATATAAGAAAACACGTGAGTTTGAACAGAAGATAGCAGAATATACGAAATCAAAATATTGTTCTGTGTTATGCAATGGTACAGTTACATTGATGACTGCTTTGATGGCATGTGATGTAAAACCAGGTGATGAGGTACTTGTACCTGATTATACGATGATTGCAACAGCAAATGCAGTGTCTATGGTTGGTGCAAAACCAGTTTTTGTTGATGTAGAACGGGAAACACTTTGTATGACAGATATTGAAGATAAGATAACAAAGAAAACAAAAGCAGTAATGTTGGTGAGTATCAATGGACGATATCCATTTGTGTTACCTGATATATTAGAAAGTTGTCATCACCACGATATTGTTATAATTGAGGATTCAGCACAATCATTAGGGTCGTTTCATTACAACAAACACGTTGGAACATATGGAGATATTGGAAGTTTTTCGTTTAGTATGCCGAAGATTGTTACAACTGGACAAGGAGGAGCTTTAGTGATGGGAAATAAAAAGATGAAAAAATCAGTTGACATGATAAAGAATTTCGGGAGGAGAACAAGCGGTGTAGACACGTGTTCGTCTTTTGGTTTGAATTTCAAATTTACTGATTTGCAAGCTGTAATAGGGATAGAACAGATGGAGAAATTGGAGTGGAGAGTTGAACGTAAACGAGAGATATACAAACTATATCGAGATTTACTAGAAGGTACTCCTGGAATTGATTTTATTGATACGGATTTATCACAGACAACCCCGTGGATGAATGATATTTTAGTGACAAACCGTTCTAGAATCGTGCCTTTACTACAAAAAAACGGAATTGGTGTTAGACCATTCTATCCTGCTGTACACACTCAGGCACCGTATAAATTAGTTAATGGAAAATTCCCAAATTCCATATGGGTATCACGAAGGGGATTATGGTTACCTTCTGCAGTATCATTATCTAATGAAGAAATTGGGTATGTATGCCAAACGATTAGGAAGGTTATGAAATGAGTCTGGCAAGTACATACAATAAGTTGCCTGTTTCAATAAAGAAACGGATAGTTAACTGGTATAGGTTTTTGCCTTCCAGTAAAAAAACAGTTATCAAAGAGATTGATGGTATAACATATGAGTTGGATTTGAGTAGATTGGTTCATGCACAATTATATCATTATGGTGTATGGGAACCAGATACAACGAAAATTATCAATAAATATGTTAAATCAGGAATGAATGTTTTTGATATCGGAGCTAGTTCTGGAGTACATACCTTACGGTTGGCAGATTTAGTTCAGTGGCAGAAAGGGAAAGTGTTTGCGTTTGAACCCTCTGATTGGATGTATGAAAAATTGCTTAGAAATCTTGAATTGAACAGACATTTACATAATATCATTGTTGCTGAAAAAATTGCTTTATCTGATAAAACAGAGAAGGGAGAGTTTGAATCAACTGAACATGGTAAACTTGGAAGACCAATAGATGAACCAATGATTAATGTTTCATTTATGAAACTTGATGATTATGTCAAAAAACAGGAAATAAAACATGTTGATTTTATCAAGATTGATACTGATGGTTATGAAGTAAAAATTTTCAAAGGTGGCGAGAAAACTCTTACAGAATATAAACCAGTGATGTCGGTTGAGTTTCGACCAAGTTTGTGTGTAGATTTACTAGAATTATTATCATCACTTGACTATAATTTTTATCGACAAGATACTGAAAAACAATTGTCTAAGAATGAAGTTGTCGATATGATAAATAAGGAGGTCATTAATGTACTCTGTCGTTGAACAAACAAATCTAGTACATAATAATGACTGGGATGTAATGTTTTTGTTAGATGCAACACGATTTGATATTTTTAGTACAGTGTACAAGGATATATTTGGTAGTAGTTGTACGTTGAAAAAAGCAGTATCACCGTCAACGTGGAGTGGCGGTTGGTTATTAGAAATGTTTAAAGGAAAAATGGATGATGTTGTTTTTCTTTCTCCAGATAAATCTGTTAATTCATATGGATTTACAGAAGACATTTTTGATTTTGTTGAACGGTTAAAATACAATAATCAATGGTTTGATGGGCGTGAACATTTCAAGAAAATTATTGATGTGTGGGAGTATGGTAAAGACGAAAAAGTTGGGTTTGTCTATCCAGAAGTAATGTGTGAGGAATTGCTAAAAACAGTTAAGAAATATCCAAATGATAGGTTTATCACAAATTTTTTTCAGATACACGACCCGTTTTTGTATTATTTACGACAAGGTGAAACAGGTGTTTATAAAAAAATATGGGATAGTGAATCTTGGACGAAAAAGATGCATAAATGGACAGGATTAAAAATTGTTGTTAATAAATTTTTGAATGATGAACAATTGTGGAGAATCAGGAAGAATATTGGGATGGTATCTGATGGCGGATTAAACATGTTATGGGCTAAATATGGGAGAGAAGGAATTATAAAAGGATATACTGAAGACTTGAAGTACACTTTGACGTGTATTAATAATACAATTAAAAAACTTTCAAACAAAAAAATTGTGATTACATCAGACCACGGTGAGAGACTTGGGGAGCGTGGACGATATGGTCATGGATATAAAAAAGATAAAGAGGTAACAAATGTTCCTTGGTTAGAGGTGGTGAAAAATGAAAATAAAAAAGGTAATGTTGATAAACCCGTCTAATACAATGCCTAAGGATAGTGTGAGACGATTAGCTCCTCCTATTGGTATTTTATATATCGCAGCTGTACTAGAGAAGAATGGGTATGATGTAAAGGTAATTGATTCAACGTGCGAGGGGTATTACAATACAAAGGTTTCTGGTGATTATGTAACGTATGGTCTTTCTGATGAAGATATCATTGAACGGATTAGAGACTATGCACCTGATGTAATTGGTGTTAGTTCGATGTTTTCAGCACGACAGAATATGGCAATTCATTATTGCGATATTATCAAGGACATAGATGAAAACATTATAACTATTCTAGGTGGGATTCATCCATCTTTATTTCCGATGGAATCAATACAAAACAAATCTGTTGATTTTGTTATAATTGGTGAGGGCGAATTCCGTTCGGCTACTTTATTGGATATGTTAAATCAAGGAAAAACAACCTTTGACTTTGATGGAATTGCATATAAAGATAAACATGGAAAAGTGGTACTTAATCCAATTACGACAAAGATAGAAAACCTGGATGATATTCCATTTCCTGCTCGACATTTAGTTGATTTTGAAAAATATATGAATATAGGTGTTCCATATGGCCCATTTGCACGGAGAGAGAGGACGTGCCAAATAATGACATCACGTGGTTGTCCATTCAATTGTGTATTTTGTTCAACAGTGCGGTTTTGGGGTCATAAATTTAGAATGCGGTCTGTTGAAAACGTTGTGAAAGAAATAGATTATATGGTTAAAAAGTATGGAGTAGAGGAGGTTCAATTTACTGATGATAATATCACTGTTCATAAGAAAAGAGCCAGAGAAATTTTTGAACGTATTAAACCATATAATTTATCGTGGTGTACTCCTAATGGATTGATGGTTAAAACATTAGATAAAGATATGATAAAATTGATGGCTGATTCTGGTGCATATCAGTTGACGTTTGCAATTGAAAGTGGTTCAAGGAGAGTGTTGAAAGAAATCATTAATAAAAATGTTCCACCAAAGGAGGAAGTGAGAGCATTAGTTGAACAAGCTCAAGGATATGGTGTTCAAGTTCATGGGATGTTTATTGTTGGGTTTCCAGGAGAAGCAAAAAGTGAGATGTTAGAAACATTGAATTATCCATTTGATGTGAAGTTTAACAGTGTATCATTTTTTATTGCTAGTCCAACACCTGGTTCTAGGTTGCATGAGTATTGCCAAAAGAAAGGGTATCTTGTTGACAGTGGTAAAATTGATTTTAAAACCTCTGAGATTGTAATACCAAAGGATTCACCTGAATATGTTATATCTAGTGATGATTTGACAAAAATGGTTGATGATAAAACCAGAGAGTTCAATGAATTTTCAAAAAAACTTTTTTCACATCAATGGAAGGAAAAGTTTGATGTGTTTTTGAAGAAACACCCAGAACAAAAGGAGAAACTATTGGGGAGAGTTACATGAGGAATATATTACTGACACCTGGGCCTGCAACAACAACTAACACTGTAAAAGAAAAAATGGTGTTAGATAAGTGGCATCGTACAGATGATTTTGTTGGTGTTGTTAAATCTATTAGAAAAGATTTAGTGAGAATGGCGAAAGGAAAGTATAAGGAACACACTGCAGTGTTATTTGGAAGTTCTGGTACTGGAGCTATGGAAGCATGTATGTGTTCAATTCCTAGAGATAAGGATTCTACTGGGGTGTTTAACAGTTGTAGTGTAACATTGTCAAACGGAATGTATGGTGATAGGTTTGGTTCAATTGCTAATTATCTGAATATAAGAAATGAACATAAGAGAGTGCATACGAAATGTGAATTGGACATTGAATGGTTAGATACCTTTCTTAGAAGTGTGCCTGATGTTAGTGCCGTGTTTATGACACATCATGAAACATCGACAGGGCGATTAAATGATATTAAAAGAGTGAAAAATGTTGTTAAAAAATATAACGTTCCACTTGTAGTAGATTGCATTTCAAGTTTTTCTGCGGTTCCTGTTTCATTGAGTGATGCTGATTATATTATTGGAACAGCAAATAAATGCATTCAAGGAATGTCAGGAATATCATTTGTTATTTGTTCAAAAGACCATCTGAAGGATATAAAGTGGAATTCACAATCGTATTATTTTAATCTTGGTCAACAACATGCTTTTTTTGAAAAGACAGGGCAATTTCGTTTTACTCCACCTGTTCAAGTGATATATGCTCTGCGTCAGGCACTTGATGAGTTGTTTAAGGAAGGAATAAATAACAGATACAAACGGTATGTTAGAAACTGGGAAATGTTAGTAAATGGAATGCATAGTGCAGGGTTCAAAAGTTACTTTGACGATTCTGTTCCACGGTCAAAAATATTAGAAACATTTTATTATTTGCAACACAAAAATTTTGATTTTATTCAGTTTAAAAAATTGTTGTACGAAAAGGGATATACCATATATGATGGTGCAATAAAAGATACGTTCAGGGTCTGCAATATTGGAGATATCAATGGTGTAGATATCTCTTCATTTTTGTTGGTTATGGATGTTGTATTGAAAAAGATGGGTATTGAATGAGAGTATCAGAGAACGTTGAAGAAGACTATATGAACGAAGAAGAAGCAAAACGAACTGCTTTGATGATTACAGGAGTGTTAGATAGATTGGGAATTGATTACTGGTTTGACTATGGTGCTTTACTTGGAACAATCAGAGGACAGGCATTTATTCCTTGGGATACTGATATTGAAATAAACTTCAGGTATACCAATCAGAACACTATCAAAAAACTTGTAATGTACCTTAAATTATTTTATAATATTGAATCAGAAATAAAAGAGTATTATATCAGTATAGAACGACAGCATGGATATGTGGGAATGAGTCTCAGTTGGTTTCCAGAGAATCCTGTGACAATGATGTTGTCAAAGGTTTGTTATTATTTGCCAAGTGTTATACGAAGAAGTATTATCAAAGCAACGCAAGAGTTGTACAGTAAAAGTACAAACGAATTTATTCGCCCTGATGATGGTGAAGACAGAGAAAACAGTTTTCATTGTCGATTGATACGACAGTTTTTGCCTATCTTTTTTTGTGGTAAAACACGTGATGCAGAACTGTATGATTTCAAGGTAAAAGTGCCAGGAAAAGCAGAAGAACTATTGATAATGCGATATGGAGAGGATTGGAGAACACCAATGCAAAAATATAGGAGTTACACAACATGAATTTGAAGTTCGGTATACCAGGTAGTAGAATCAAAGACAAAATAGCTGATGTAGACATCAATTGCACATCTGAAGAACAAGCATTTGCAGTTGCATGTGGATGCATTCTTGCAGGGAAAGAACCAACAGTATATATGCAGAACTCAGGGTTTGGTCGATGTATTGATATTCTTACAAGTTTGTATAAACCATATGAGATTTCTTTTCCAAAATTGATTTTAAGTATAAGAAAACAACCATATCATCATAGTTTTATTGGAAATATAACATATAATTTGTTAGAATTGTTACAATATGATAATGTTGATATTGTCGAACAGGAGGCAGAACATGTCGTCTGATGTGATTAAATGCCCAGGGTGTGGAAAAATGACGTATAAGTTAAATGAAATGTATGAACGATATTGCTCAGAGTGTGGTTATTCAACTACTAGAAGAGGAACAGAAAACGTAGACCAGGATTGATAGTATGATTCATGTAAGTTGTCATTGTGGGGATTGTAGAGTAGAGTTTACAGTATCTTTTAAACGACCACAACCACCGTGGACGTTAACTTGTCCAGTATGTCAAGGAAAACTGATTGACCAACATGATGTGTTTAGTGATTATTATGAGGAGAGAAAACGCAATACAAAACATAATGAATCAAGTGACTGATGAAATTGTTGTAACATCAGCAGGAAAGATTTCAAGAGAAACATATGCAATTAAAGATAGACCTAGAAATTTTTATGTCCAGGGTTCAATGGGTGCATCATTAGGTATAGGTATCGGGCTAGCATTGTCGAAACCAGATATGGTTGTTGTTGTTATTGCAGGAGATGGAGAGATATTAATGAATCTTGATACTCTTGTATTATTAAATAAATTGCAAAAAGAAGATAAAGTTAAAAATCTCAAGTTATTTATTTTGGATAACAATGAATATCAATCAACTGGAGGACAGAAAACCTGCAGTGATGCCATTGATTTTAGATTACTTTGTGATTGCAAAGTTATTTTTGTAAAACGAGGTGGAAGTGATGTACCACGGATAGGTATATCACATAAAAAAATAAAGGAGAGATTTATGGATGCAATCAAATAAGATAGTATATACAGCGATGTGTCTTGACCATTTACATCATGGTCATCTGAACATCATAAATGAATGCAAAAAACATGGAAAGGTTATTATTGGTTTAATGACAGACGAAGCAGTTGCAAGTTACAAAAGAGTTCCATCATTGTCATATGAAAAAAGAAAGATAATTGCAGAAAGTTTAAAAGACATACATATGATACTACCACAGGAAACATTAGATTACAGACCAAACCTTCGTAAACTGAAGCCTGATTTTGTTGTGAACGGGGATGACTGGAGGACGGGAATTCAGAAAGAAACAAGACAGCAAGTTATTGATGTCTTGGAAGAGTGGGGTGGTAAACTTATTGAGGTGCCCTATACCAAGGGCATCTCTTCCACAGTTATTATTGAAGATTTTAGAAAAAACGGTGTTACTCCAGAACAACGAATGAATATGTTGAGGAGATTAATTAATGTTAAACCAATTGTTCGTGTGATGGAAGCACATAGTGGTCTATCAGCTAAAATTGTTGAAGATATCAATCACAACGGGAAACAATTTGATGCAATCTGGGAATCATCATTTACTGATTCAGCCTCTAAGGGTAAACCAGATATTGAATTAGTTGATTTTACCTCACGAGTGCAAACAATTAATGAGATTCTTGAGGTAACAACAAAACCGATTATTGTTGATGGTGATACAGGAGGGCAAAGAGAACATTTTGAGTTTATTGTTCGTACATTGGAACGGTTAGGTGTTTCTGCGATTATCATTGAAGACAAGAAGTTTCCAAAAATCAATTCCTTGATGCCTAATGCTAAACATGAACGTGAAACTATCAAAAAGTTTTGTGAAAAAATACGTGCAGGTAAAGATGCACAAATTACTGATGATTTTATGATATTTGCAAGGATAGAATCATTTATTGCAGGAGATGGACTTGATGATGCGTTAAAGAGGGCAAAAGCATATATTGAAGCAGGTACAGACGGTATAATGATTCACAGTAAGGAACAGAGTGCATCTGAGGTAATACAGTTTGCTACAGAGTATAATAAATTTAAAAAACGAGTACCGTTGATTATTGTACCAACGACATACTGTACGTTTACAGAAAAAGAAATGAAGATTTTTGGTGTGAATGTTGTTATTTACGCAAACCACCTAATTCGTAGTAGTTATCAAGCAATGAAAGATGTTGCAGAGGATATTCTGATAATGGAATGTTGTAATGTGAAACAAAAATGTTGTGATGTTAAAGAATTATTTAAGTTAATGGAGAGAACATAAATGAAAATCGTGTATAGTTATTATGTATTGGATTTGGTGCATAAAGGACACCTTATTCAAATGATGAATGCAAAAAGAACTGCAGGTAAAGAAGGACGGTCAATCGTTGGTATTTTAACCGATGAGGCAGTAATGGAGAAAAAATCAAAACCTATTCTTTCTTTTGATGAACGAGTAGATTTAGCAAATGCAATTAGGTTTGTAGATTTAGTTGTTCCACAAGAAACATATTCTCCACTTCCAAATCTGTATAGGCTAAAACCAGATGTGGTGATGGAATCAGATAGCCATGAACCAGACCATATTAAAAGAGTTGAAGATTATATGACGAAAATCAATGGTCGTGTTATTGTAACACCATATTATCCGTTGACTTCATCAACATATATAAAACAAAAAATAAAAGGAGGAAAATAATGGCAATAAGTGATGAAAAAATTAGAGAAAAGAAAGGTATTACTCTGTTTCCAGGAATGGCTGGAATGACGAGAGATATTGTTAAACAGTTGAGAGAGGAAGGTGCAGAGTTATTATCTGTTGATATTATGGTTACACAGAAATGTAATTTCAGGTGTTCATATTGTTATGCAAATTCAGCTCCTGGTGACTTACCAGAATTTACAATGGAAGAAGCAAAAGATATTGTACAACAGTGTATAGATATGAAAGTTCCTATTATTAATATTCAAGGAGGGGAACCGTTCTTTTGGCATCCAAAAGATTGGACAGGAAAACATGGAAGTGCAATTTATCACTTTATACAGTACATCGTTGATGAATATAAGAAAGCAAAAATTCCACTTGATATAGTGAGTTTTACAAATGTATCATTGATAGATGATGAAGGTGCAAAGGTTCTGTATAATCTTGGTGTTGGATTGTGTTGTAAGTTGGATTCTATCAATCCAGTGTTGCAAGATGAATTGTTGTGTACGAAAGGTGGCTATACGTTGATGGAAAAAGGATACAACAGTCTTATTAATGCAGGATATGGAAAACCTGGGAGCCCAACAATATCAACGAATACTGTTGTAACACCAAGAAATTATGATGAAGTTGATGATTTGTATCGTTGGTCACGTTCACATGGATTTAAACCTTTTATTATTCCTGTTCATGTCCACGGAAGATTACAGAAGGAAGGAGCTGAAGAGTTAGGATTAGATAGAACAACAAAAGAAGGAAAAACAAACCTTAGTCCATTGGATATCAAAGAACTATTTGAGAAGTTAGCTATGATTGATAGGGAAGAGTTTGATATTCAGTGGTATCCAAAAATGCCTTGGATTGAAAACAAAGCATGTTCACGGCATCACGGTGGAGTACATATTCGTGCTGATGGTATTGTTGTTCCTTGTTCTGAAGCACCAGACCATTGGGCATTAGGAGACATCAGAAAGAAAAAACTGAGGGATATTATACAAAATCCAGTAATAAATCGATTTAGAAATATGTATAGTGAACTACATAAAGATGGCAAGTGCAGTCCTGATAATTGTGAAATGTCTGCAAAAGGATTATGTTATGGATGTAGGACACGTTCTTATGACGACTCTGCGTTTGACGATGAAGGCGAATATAATGTTAAGAACTTAGACCCTGAATGTTTCTTTGGAGGAGACCCTGCTTGTTGGAGAGGAGTGAAAACCAAAAAGAACTAATTCATAATACAAATTGGGATATTCTGTTAGTAATTGATGCATGTCGATATGATTACTTTCAGAAATATTACAAAGATATTTTAGTTGGTGGCAGTCTTCAGAAGGCTATCACTTCTACAACGTTTACGTTTGGTTGGATTATGAATAACTTTGGAGAAGGATTTGATGCTACATTTATTTGTACTGAACCTATTACAGACTCAATTCATGATGTGTCAAATAAAATAAAACATGGTAATACTATTGATGTGTCGAAATATTTTAAGTGGGTTTTGGATGTATATACTGAAGGATGGGTTGAACCAGGTTTGATTTATCCTGAGACAGTTAATCAGGCATTGCGTTATCATCTTGATAGGAGTGGTCACAGAGTAGTTGTAAAGTTCATTCAAATTCACGACCCATATATCTATTGGTTAAAGAGAGGATTTGTTAGTGGAGAGTACAAACAAAAAATAAAAGGAAATTTGAGAAAGGTACTCTATGAAGTTATTAGTGATGAAACATATTGGAACGTGTGCAAAAAACTTGGGTTTCCACCTGAGAATTGGTTGAATCATTTGTGGTTGGAACATGGAAAAGGAGGAATTGTAAAGGGGTATTGTGAAGACTTGTTGATGATGTTAAAATTGTGCAAGGGTATCATTGATGATTATCCTGATAGGAATGTTGTTATAACAAGTGACCACGGTGAAAGACTAGGCGAAGGTGGGCGGTACTCACACGGTGGTAAAAGAACAAAAGTAATCAAAGAGGTTCCGTGGTATGAGGTGAGGAGACATTGAATGAGGAACGTGCTATTGCAGTTTTAAAGGAAATCAAACAAACACTTGATGATGCAGATATTACCTTTTGGTTAGATGTTGGTACGTTATTGGGTGCCGTTCGTGATAAAAAGTTCATTGAACATGATAATGATATTGATATTGGATTTTGGTTTATTGATACTGGTAGAGTGGAAAAGGAGTTGAAAAAACTGGATGGGTACATTTATGAATATAGGAAAGGCAATTTGGTTGGAGTGATGAAGGGTGATATTGAGGTAGAATTTATAGTTCTCAATCCAAACATTGTTGGTGAACATGTTTATGAATGTATCATGCCCATCCATTTCGTTGGGCGGTTTCTTGACCAGTTATTGTGGATGATTCGATTGAATAGTTCGCAGGTGAAAAAGAGTTACGGTGGTGTTTTGCCAGTATCATTGATGGATGCATTTGTTAAGATATTCAGTATTTTGCCGTACAGAGAAGTACTGGAAAAAGTAGTTAATACGATTTATCATAAGATTGATTCGGTTATCATTGAATCGGCAGTTCCAGTTAGGTATTTCAGAACGTTAAAAACTCTGGAGTTTTATGGTATGGATTTTAAAATTCCCGAGCAAACTGAGGAATATTTAGCATTTCGATATGGTGATTGGAGGACACCATCACGTGATTATGTTGGTGGTGCAGTGGTGAGAAAATACCGATATGGTAATGTATTGATTGATAAGAAACATATATGGAGGGCATAATGTCACAAGTTATTACACTTATTGTAGGATTACTTATTGTAGGATTACTTGGAATATTTGTAATTTTTCCTATTAGTAATGTTAACGTAGATGGTGAATTTGAAGAAGGATGGGTGTATGGTGTATTTGAGGAGTATGAAATTTCAGAACCTGTTTGTTGTAGTTATCATGGTTCAACTGAAATCAAGTTAGAAGGACAAGGTTGGTTGTGGTTTCATTATAATTGTGAGTATATCATGGAGGATAATTTGGAGGAAGGCAAGGTGTATGGGTTTTATTATACATCTAGTGAAGTTCAGTACGCTATTACAAGAGAGTTTGGTGAACCACAAGGAAGATGGTTGCCATATATTGACAAAATAGTTGATTGTGAAAATAATGTTTTGTGGGAATCACACTATGGAGATATACCACAAGTTTGTTGGACATCATTCTTTGTTATTGCAATTGTGTTAATTTTGCCTATTGCGTTTTATTTAAAGTGGAAAGAAAAGGGAGATGAATGAAAAATCAATGGAAAATAGCAGTAACGATATCATTGTTTATTTGCATCGGTGCATTTTTTGATTTAGGTGTTTCATACTACTATTACAGACACATAGATTCTGAATATTTTATGGAGTTTGAAGCAAATAGGTATGTTGCTAATTGTTTTAACAACAGTACCGTTCCAATATTGTTTTTGATGAAAATACCTTTAATGACAGCTTTGACATTTTTGGGCACTTTTTTGTTTACAAATATGAATTATTCATTGGATAAAGCAAGAACATTTGTTGTTACGTATTCTCTTGGAAAAAAGTGTATTAAATATGGTCTTACATTTTTCTTTATGTATATGTTAATGTTTGGATTGCAAAGTTTTTTTGGTGGATTAAGTTGGTATGATGGTTCGACAGATATAGCTTCAACGATGTATCTTATTATAAATTTACAAGGTATTATAGTGTTTACAGGATTTTTTGCAATGTTTTCTGGTTCTATATTGGTATTAACAGATTATGAATTAATAAAGAGAGGGTATAAGAACATGAGTTACAAGACAATAAATATAGAAGAGTTGAAACCACTGGAAAAAGTATTTCCAAATCATTTAAAACATTTAAAAGAAATGATATTTCGAGATGATATGATTAAATATCCACTTATTATAGATGAAAAATATAACATTGTTCTCGATGGTTCTCATAGGTATATCATTTTGATGGAAGCAGGATATCAAAAGGTTCCAGTTATTCCTGTAGATTATGATAACCCGCATATACGGGTAGGAACACATCGTATGCATCGATTACTTGTTCACGGTGATACAAAGATATCAAAAGAAGAGGTTGTGGAACGAGGAAGAAGTGGTAACTTATATCCACCACGAACGACAAGACATTTCTTTCCTTTTCTAAGGCCTGAAATTAATGTATCATTGAGAAAACTGCATAAAGATAAACCACGGAATATGAACGAGTTTATTGCTAATGTGACTGTCAAAGAGGAGATTAAACATAACAAAAAATATATTGAAGAGATAGATGAGGAGGAGATTGAATTGAAAAATTATTTGGAAGAGTGTTCACGAACACGAGATTATTTGAAACAACAAATAAAGGAGATGAAAAGATGAATACAGTATTTTTCCCAGGGAAATTTCAACCACCACATATAGGACATGTACTAACAATTTCTAAATTAATGCGAGAGGGGTACTCGGTTGTTATTGGTATCAGTCAAGATACGCCACGAGTGTTACCGCAAAAGAAAGTACGAGAAATATTTTTTACTATATTTGGAAGACGAGTGGAATATTATTTGTTCGATGGCGTTCTCACTGATTACAAAGACTTGAAAGATTTTCCTTCTTTTGATGTTCTAGCATCTGGTAATGATGACGTGTTGTTGTGGGGATTAAATCTTGGGTTATCAGTTAAAAAAACAGAACGTTCAGAAGGAATAGGACAGAGTGGAACGGAATTGAGGAAGTTATGGAAAAAGTAATGTTAATTTTCCCACCATTTGTACAACCATCGCAATCAAAGAAAAGGTGTATGGTTCCTCTAGGCATTGCATATATCGGTGCCTACTTGCGAGAAAATGGAATAGATGTCAAACTATTAGATTGTGTTGTCGAGGGATATGACCAGGAACAAGAGGTTGGACAAGGACAGAAACGGTTTGGTTTATCGTTTGATGAAATAGGGGAGAGAATTACAGAATATAACCCTGATTTTGTTGGTGTATCATGTTTGATGACAACACAACGAAACAATGCATTAAAGGTATGTGAGATAGCAAAACAAGTGAACTCGAAGATTCATACAGTTATGGGCGGTTGTCACCCATCAGTTTTTTCAAAGGAGACACTTGCAGAAAAATCTGTTGATACTGTTGTAGTTGGTGAAGGCGAACAAGCAATGTTAGAAGTTGTTCGACAAAGAAAGAAGGGAATTATACAGAAACAACCGATAGATATCAATACACTTCCTTTTCCTGCTCGGGATTTATTACCTATGGAGAGATATTTGAAGATAAATATGCCTGAAAATATTTTTTCGCCATACAATCGAGTAACACAAATAGTTACATCGAGAGGGTGTCCATTCAAATGTGTGTTTTGTGCTACAACAAATTTTCACGGGAAGTGGCGAGGGAGAACAGCGAAAAGTGTTATTGATGAAGTGCGATTGTTGAAGGAAAAGTACGATGTTGAAGAAATAAATATTATAGATGAGAATTTGGTATTTGACAAACAGAGAACGTTAGAGATAATGAAAGGGTTTATGCCTTTAAACATTGCATGGTCAAATCCAGGTGGAATATGGGTTGATGGATTAGACAGAGAAGTACTAGCGTTTATGAAAAGTGCAGGGTGTTATCAATTAACTTTTCCAGTAGAGACAACAAACATAAAAATATTACATGATGTTATCAATAAACCATTACATGTCGATAAAGTGAAACCATTGGTTGATTATTGCCATTTGTTAAATATTGATGTCCATGCATTTTTTGTCTGTGGGTTTCCTGAACAAACAAAACAAGATATGATTAATGATTTTGAATATGCAAAAAATGTCAACTTTGATTCTGCATCGTTTCATATTATTACACCGTTGCCTGGAAGTCGAATATATGAAGAGTACAAAGATATCGTTGATTTGAATAAAATTAATTACATAAAAGTGACGATACCACATCCAGAAATTCCCGATACCGAACTTGAACAGTTGGTGCATTCATTTAATGTAAAATTTAACAAAAGGTTGTTGTGGAAACACCCGTATAAATTTTTGAAAAAATATGTTGGAACATCAATAAAAAAGTTTTCTATCTTTGATGTTAATAAAATGTTTCAGAGAGTGTGAAAATGAAAAATATTAAAAAAACAAAAAGGATTAAATATGTATCGTTTATTTACAAATGTATGAGAGGAGTTATCGTCTTTTTGATATTGGTGGGAGTTTTTTTTACTGGTGTTTCAGCAGATGATTATGGAGAACAAACGGGAGATATTGGGTATGCAGAGTTAGTTGCCGATGAATCGGTTGTTCATGTAGACGATGAGTTTTATGTAACACTGTATTGTACTGTTGATTTTCCAATTACAAGTTTTACTATAAGAGAGTTAACGTGGGAGAATGATTTAGTGGAGTTAGTGCCAAATGAAGGTGGTGTTCCAGGGGAGTCATATAATGCAACATTTCCAGAAATGATGTGGATGTTAAAGGATGATGGTGATGTACATACAGGGAAAATAGTGTATGTTATGGCATTTAATACAGAGGAGATAACAGGGCATCATCCTTATGTTGCATTTAAGTTCAGAGCAAAAAATCCAGGTAATGTTCACTTTGTGATGCCTGCAAATGTGGGTGGAAATCCAGGGTTTGAGGTTGCAATTTCTGATGGTGCATATTGGAATAATACGAATGTTACTATACTTGGTGAAAACGGAGACCCAGGAGGGAATGGAGGAAACGGAGAAGAACCTCCAAATGGTGGCGGTGATGGAGATGGTGATAACGGAGGAGGTGGTTCATCGCCTCCTTTGCCTCCCCCAAACGAACCTCCAGTTGCAGTTCTGGAAGAAACATATACTGGCACTGTTGGTGAAACAATGGAATTTGAAGGTGGAAACAGTTATGATACTGATGGAGAGATAGTGACGTATATTTGGGATACTGGTGATGGAGCTGATGATTTATGTGATTGTTCTTTTTTGGAACATATTTATAGTTCACCAGGTGAGTATCTTTTACGTCTAACAGTTGTTGATAATAACGGAAGTAGTAACAATGCTACTGCATTGGTTATAGTAAACGATGTTGAAGAACCACCTGATGGTGACGGTAATGATACAGAGATACCCGATACGAATGATACAGATATTGATGATTCAGAAGGAATTCCTGTTTTTGCAGTAGTAGTGTATGTTATATTTATTGTAGTGATACTATTTTTAGCGTATTACTTTTTTGTGATTCAACAGAAGTGATAAAATGAATATGTTTGGAGGTGTAATGTTAATATTGTTTTTTATATGGACTATCATAACGATAGTTGGTTTAGTGATAAGCAAAAACTTAATTGTGTTTCTCCAGAGTGCAGGATTTATCATTATTGCATTGGGGTATATTGCTATTTTGTCATCATACTATATTTTAAAACGCTTTTTCAGGGATGAATATGAGTACTACTGATGTATCTGTTCTTGCAGAAAAATATCGTCCAAAAACATTGGATTCAATAGTAGGACAGAACCATATTCTTTCATACATCAAAAAGTTTGTTGAGAATAAGAACGTACCGCATATGTTGTTTAGTGGCCCACCTGGAACAGGGAAGACAACGACAGCAAAGGCACTTGCAAGAGAGTTGTACGGTGAAAATTGGAGACAGTTCTTTATAGAAATCAATGCATCAGATGATAGAGGTATTGACACTGTTCGTGAGAGAGTAAAAGGGTATGCACGTGTTAAGATTATAGGACATGAGTTCAAAATTATTTTTCTTGACGAGGCTGATTCAATTACTCCGCCAGCACAAAATGCTTTACGAAGAGTTATAGAGATGAATTCTGATAAGTGCAGATTTATTATTAGTTGTAATTATCCACATAAAGTTATAGACCCGATTATTGATAGGTGTGTTGTATTTCGGTTTCGTGCAATTAATACAAATGAAATGATACCGATGGTTAACCAGGTTGTACAGAAAGAGGGAATAGATATTACTAGTTCTGCTGTTTCTACTTTGTGTGCGTTATCAAATGGTTCTATGCGAAGAGCATTGAATACGTTGAATACATTGAAGTTGTCTGGTGTTACAGATATAGATGATGAGAAAATTTATGAAGTTACTAGTTATGTTAATGATGATTTTGTTCGTACATTGTTAATAGGTATCAAAAAAGGAGACCTTGATGCTGTTGATAAACAAGTTAATAAATTGTTAAATGTTAACGTGTATGAACCAACAGAAATACTTGAGTCGTTGGAACGATTGATAAAGAGTTCCAAAACACTCCCGATGAAAGCAAAGTTGAATGCATTATCAAAACTTGGTGATGTGGAATTTAGGATTTCAATGGGTGCAAGTCCATATATTCAACTGAAGACATATATGGTATATTTAATACAACAATATGAATAAGGTGGTGAGAAACATTGAGTGAGGAAGAGGAGACCAAACTGGGTATTAAACAATGGGTTACAAAATCAATAATTATTTTGTGTATACTAATGTTAGTTGTGTTTTCTATAGAACGGTATTTTGAAATTCCTATCGTTATAAACACGTTGATTGCAATAATTATTGCATTAGCTATAGGATTTACACACGAGTTCTTGCATTATTATGAAGCCATTAGACTTGGATATACACCAAAGTGGTATCGCACAAAAATAATGATGGGATTTGAAATCAGTCATCATAGTTCTAGGAAAAAATTTATGGAAGACAGAAGAAAGATTGGGTTGTTTCCATATGTTTTTTTGGTGCCTTTATCTGTCGTCATTCTTGTATATGGTGTATATATCGAACATCTTGGCATAGGTATAGGAGGTGTTGCAGGTCTATTGTTGCATGTTGTTGGATGGCCTAAGGAGGGAAAAATGTGAACGATATGATGTGTAATTGGGATGAAACACTCAAATTTGTTGTTACGTTAACAATATTTTTTATTCTGGCTTTGATTGTTAAATTTGTTATGGAAGGAGGACTATGTATTTAAAATGTGATAACCCAAAATGTGGCAAGGAATTTTCTAGGAAAAACTCGTCTATTGCGAAAAACAAACTGCACTTTTGTTGCAGAGATTGTTATCATGAGTATAGAAGACTGTGCAACCCAAAATATGATATTAGTGCGTTAAAACAAATTAAGATATGGGCTAAAAAATATGAACAGAGGAATTAGTCAGAGTGGTTTATCTTTATACAGGAGATGTCCATTTGCATATAAACTTCATTATGTAGATTTGGCTGAACCAATGTTTTTTAGTCAAGACGTACTTGATGTAGGACGGTATGTTCACGATGCAATTGATGAGTACTACAGACATTATTATGTATCAGAAGGAACGGTTGATGATATACTGATAAAATCATATGGTGCATTGAAGGAACAATGGGATTTGACATTGCCAGCAGAACAGTTGAGGAAAGCATATGATTGTCTCTTACATCATGCAGAATGGGAACATAAGAACATAACAAATGGAATAGGTACAAAACCATTCACAGAGGTTGAAATTAACGGAGAAGGTCTTTATGGGTTTATAGACTATGTTGATTTACAGAACCACAAAGTTATTGACTGGAAAACAAATAGATATGCAACACTATCATATGAGTACAGAATGCAAGCTCATGTATATAGGAAACTGTTTGAATCAAAATTCGGAGAAAAATTGACACATTTTTATTTCTTTTTTCTCTATCCAAATCAATGGCGATGTGTAAAATTTAATGATAAAAAACAGGAGGAAGTTGGCAAGGAAGTTGAATCATTATTGAATGATATATTGGAATGTAATTTTCCAAAACAACCTAGGACTGATAAAGGATGCAGAACATGTAATTATCGGTTCTATTGTAAAATACTAGGGGGGAATGAAGAGGATGTGGTTCAAGAAGAAGATTAGCAAAAAGGAGTTGGAGTATCAAAGACAGCTAGAGTTGGAGAAACTGCGGATGCAAAAAATGGAACGAATGGACAAAGAGATAAAAATAACGGCAAATGCGATGAGAGTAAACCAGAATACGTTGTTGAACGTTCTCCAACGCCTTGAGAAATTAGAAAAGAAAGAAACAGAAGATGAAGTGTTAAAAGATATAGGAAGGATGTTTGGATAGTATGGTAACAGAACTTTTTGATGAGTATAGAGGATGGTTTGTTCTTGGTATTGTTATTGTTGTGGTGATTGGTATGTATGTTTTGTTACAACCAGATAATACAATACATTCTTCAGAACAACATTATTTGTCATTCGAGTGTGATGTGAGAGAAGCATTCAGTATAGCAATTATTGGTTCTGATGGTGCGAGTGACTTCGAGGGAGATATCAATTTGCCATTTACAGTGTTGTTGAAAGATGATACATATGATATACGAGCTTGGTATGTTGACAATGGTACAACATACGGCTATGAGACAACGATTGATTTTTACAACGATATGATGTTGCACGTGTTATTATGAGAATATTTGATTTTTTGAACGTTAGTAATGAACGTTCTATATGGGCGGACAGTGGTTTCCACGTACAAAGAAATGTGATACAAGAAATACTGAAGAAACGTGACGATATTCATTTCTATCTTACAGTACCTTTTGACCAATATCCATTGGTGAAACCATTGGAATCAGATAGGTTAACATTGTTGAAGTACAACTATTCCAGTGGAAGTGGCCACAAGTTTCACTTTGATACCAATCAGTTGTGGAAACTGATGGACATGTGGAGACGGGATTACGACCTTGTTATCTGCAACGAAGTGATACTGGGAAACAACTTCAAGAATCTATTTTGTTACAAATCGCACTTTGATATTCCAATCGTGAACTATGTTCACTGGATTGATACGAGTGACGATGTTACAGCTCAACAATGGGCTATGTTCAGTTCGATTTACTGGTGCTATAATACTTATTGCAACAGCAAGTACGGTAAACGCTTGATTTTGGACAGTGCTACGCAAGTTTACAATGACGATGTGTTTGATGAGATATCAAAGAAGTTAAAAATTCTCAATGTTGGATTCAACGATAAAGAACTGGATGAAATGAAAACAACAGATAAGTTTGATGTTCCAACGTTGGTGTTTAATCACAGAATATCACAATATACTGGGTATGAAACGTTGCTGAAGAAGTGCCAGAAGATTTGGGATGATGGTGTGAAGTTCCAGTTGATATTCACGAATCCGAGTGTATCACTTACAAGAAGTGCATTAGGGAAGTATCCATTTTTGAAAATGAAAGAAGGTGGATACAGCTACAAAGAGTATATTGAGTTATTGTGGAAGAGTGATATCTGTTTTGGATTGCACAATGGACAGAATCAATGGAGTATTGCATTCCTGGAAGCACTGTATTGTGATAACATTCCTATAACTAGTAACAAAATCTTCTATCCAGAAATGTTAGGACAGGATACATATACGTTGGATGATTTGCAGTATGTTATTGAAAACATGGGTGGATTAGCTAGCAAAAATTTTGATTTGGAAAAATACAAATGGAAGAATCTTGCGATGCAGTATTTGGAAATGTACGAATGGAATATCAATGAGTATGCAAAGACAGCTGATAAGTTGAAGGATGTAGATAAATCGAAAGTGTTGAACGATGTGAAGAGTTTGTTTGCTCAAAGACCAATCATTGGAAAGGATGAGATATTACGCCTACGTGCAAAAGAATCAGGTTCTGGGATGGGATGTCAAACGCCTTATAGTAAGTACCGTAGGGAGCTTTTGAAAATATGTGATGATGTGGTTGAGAAGGATGAATCAATGTATAGATTGAAGAATATGGAAAAGAATCCGCAAAAGAGTGTTGATTGGTGGATATGAAAAAGATAAAACTTATTAACACGATATTCATATATGTATTTGCAATGGTGGTGTCGAGATGGATTATGATAAGATAAATTGTAGGCATTGTGGTAAGTGTAACAGGAAAGGCTTGCCTAGCGTGATGAAGGGAAGTAAGATGTGTGTTGAACGCAGAGGGTTTATTTCACCTGAACGAAAGAGTGTTTGGTCAAAGGTAAAGTTTAATCTGCAGACAATGTTTTTCAAAAAAGGTACAATGCGAAAAAGTGGAGCACGTAAACAAAAAGGTGATGAGGATGCTGAGGAACAAAATACTTAGATGTGATTGTGGAGAGGAAGCCAAATTTTTCCATAGCAAATGTTGTGGTGCTCATTTTGAGGGTATAATTAAAGATGGTGAGTATTACATTGTTTGTGAAAAATGTTGGAAGACGGTTGGAAAACTGAAGGAAAAATGAAAATCCATCACTTTATCAATAAAAGTGTGGCGACCATATATGGAGAGATAAGGATAAATGGACGAAAATAACAACTCAGAACCACAAGAAAGTGATGGGTTTTTGCAAAAAAAGAGTGATTTGATTTTCAAGTCAAACACACGAATTTTGCGACCTTACGAATGTAAAATTTTAATTGACAATATTCCAAAGCTTGATTATGTTAATAAATTCGAAGCATTATTGTACAGTGGCTGTAGGTATGTTGAAATTGTTAGACTTTACAAACATCCTGAATGGTTCAATGGTGAAACCATCCATTTAACGAAAATTGGTGCAAAAAAGAAAAAAGCAACAGTAAGTGAACGATACATCCATTTGAATCCAATTGGAAAACGTGCAATATCACATTACTTGAAGTCCAAAACTTCACTACCTGATTATGCAACATGGAGGGAAAATCTAAAACGTTGGATGTTAAAAGGCAAGTTATATCCAGATTACATGTCACCAAAGACAACAAGAAAGACGTGGGAGTCCTGGTTGATAACATTCTATCCAGATAAGTTCAATCAGGTTTTCTTATCACAGGGGCATACACAACTTACTGCATTGCAACATTATCTGAATTTACCATTCGGTGATAAGGACAGGAGAGAAATGAAAAATTTTGTTGAAGGATGGGAATAAGGAGGCGATAGGGTAACAAGAGGCTTTTAAAATCACATCTCCTCACCACTCACCTTACTTGTTACCCCGCTAAATCCTATGGAAAAAGGAAGAGTACTAGATATTGTCGTCTTTTCGATTTGTGCTATAATTTTTATTTTTATAACAATGGAGATATACGAAGATTTGTCAACGCCACAATATACTACTTTCTATGAAACTATTAATGTAACAGAGGTAAAAGAATTGATTAACACATCAGAAAACATTACAGTTGTAGATATTCGAGGACTTGAGGGTTGTGGTACTTGTCAATTTAAACAAGGCCATCTTCCAGGTGCAATCAGAAGCACAGATTCATCAATGTTCTACAATTACACGAGTGATATTGTAGTGTATAGTGTTGATGGTACGTTAGGTGAAACATTTTGTTGTGAGTTACTGAATCATACATATGGTGAGATTTATAATTTACAAGGTGGTTGGAATGCGTGGAACTCCTAGACCACATTCTATGGCAATTGTTTGGAGAACCGAAAAACTATTACAACGACTTTTCGATAGAGTTTATCATAAGATGCGAGTCAGTACACTTTTTGTCTTCTGCTGTTTTGGGTTACTTAGTGTTCTGGTTGACCTTGACCACTTTATTTCGGAAATGCTCAAAATGTCCAGACCGCTACATTTATTTTGTTTCTTTTTGGTGGGGTGCATTTGCATCTATTACACTGCATTTGTGTATAGACGTGTTCACGGAGTTGGCGTGAAATGAACGTGCCTTTATCTGTTGAACCAGTAGTAAAATTCAAAAAAGAAAAATTAGACATATGGTTCAACGGTAAGAATAAGGTAATTGATTCTCCTATAAAACCATATTTTTATTCAAATAAGAAGTTGGATATACGATATGTACCAAGTACAAACATTCGAGCAATAGCTTTATCAAATTATCAGGAGAAAAACTTCTGGAAATACGAATTTAATACAAGAAAGGATTTGGTTACTGCTAGAAGTGATTATACTTTTGAGGATAATATCCCATTTATTATCAGAAACCGATTGGATATACCAGATTTGTTTACTAAGTTTCCACATACCAAAGAGTTAAAATTTTTATTTATTGATATTGAACAGTACACTAAACCAACAGATATGTTTCCAACATATGAAGATAGAATTATATCAATCTCTTGGTGTACGAATAACAGAGTGATTAAAACAGTGTATTTGAAGGATGATACAACAACAGATAAGAAACTCTTGGAGAAGTTCATTGAGGTGTATCAAAAGATAGCCCCAGATGTTATTGTTGTATATAATCAATCGTATGATATTCCAACTCTTTTACAACGATGTATTAAAAACAGGATTGATACTGGTAAGTTTGCAAAGAATGGTGTTAAACCGTATATAGGTGGAAAACATAAGATTTCAATTGATGGAGTAGTGATTTATGATGTATTGGATTCAGCACGTGCAGACCAGTCTCTTACTGGTAATGTGCAGAATCGAGGATTGAAAGCAGTATCAAATTATTTTGGGTTTAAAACATCACACGAAGATTTTGATATAAAAACAATACATGATATGGTTGGAACACAAGAGTTGGTCGATTACAATAAGGATGATATCAGAAGGCTGTTGTTGCTTTTTGATATTTATTGGTATAATATTGAGTTTAATGCTAATGATTTGAAGATACCATTGAATACAGCATTAGAACTTAATACAACAGATTTAGGATTGATAGTTATTGGTGATGAATTTAAGAAGCAAAATATCATTGCTGATGGAAATAATTACAAGAGATATCCTGAAATTTTTCAGGAGAAACACAGTGGAAAAGGAAATTATGAGGGTGCATTGATTGGTATCAGTAAAACAGGTTTGTTTGAACCTGTGTTCAAAGCAGATTATTCCAGTATGTACCCAAGCATTATGGCATCATTTAATTTATCACCAGATACAACAACTCTTTTGATGTTTGAGGCGTATGGTAAGTTCTGGATTGAAGAAGAGGATAATTGGTTTGTCTACCATATACCAGATAAGGTTTTGAATCGAAATATGGTTATACAAGTGTCGAAGACACCTGGATTTTGTTCAGAGTTGGTGAAACGGTTTCTCGATGAACGTGCAGAGTATAAACGGATGTGGAAAACAACTGGAAAGAAAAAATATCGTGCAATGAGTGATAATCGTAAGGTAAAAGCAAATGGAGGAGTATATGGAATACAAGGGTCGCCAAATCATGCATTTGGGTTTGTTCCTATTGCAATTGCAACAACTGGCATTGGAAGGGAATGTTGTCAATTATTAGTTGATATTCTTAATGGTCTTTATCCTAAATCGGTGATTGAGACAGATACAGATGGTGTTTATTTTTCATCATGTGATATCGAAAAAGATAAAATACTTGGTATGTTCAGGTCTAAGTTGCAAGAAAAGTTCAAGAAGGATTTAGATTTATCAATCGACATTGATGACTATGACAAAGGATATTTCTATAAAGCAAAGAACTACATTTTACAACGAGAAGACAGTGTGATATATCACGGTGCAGCTATGAAAGCACGAAGTAAGGATTTGCTGAGTAGAAATTTGATTCAGGAACTAGCTCAAGCAAAGTTAAACAATCAACCAACTAAAGATATAATAAAAAAATATGCTTCTCTTGATTTTCCGTTGCAACACTTTGCGATGAGTGTTACTCTTGGAAAACATATGCATCAGTATAAGAATTTGAATGCAATAGCTCCAAGGTTAGCTAATTTTGCAGAGAAGTATCTTGGGATAAAACCAGAGATTGGTCAACAATATCATTATATAAAAACTGGTTCTGGGTATCAATTGTTGGAGTTATCGAAAAAGGAAAACATAGATAGAAACTACTATCTGGAAGAAATTCAACGAGTAGTAAAAATGTTTGATGTTGAGTTAGTTCTTGATGGCGGGTTAAATAAGTGGTTATAATATTAAAAAATTAATAATATTTAAATAAAAGAACTGTTATAGGGTATAGAACTGAGTAGGTGAAAAAATGAGAAACGTGAATATCGTTGGGGTTGTTATTATCTCAATGATTATATGTGGTATGTGGTTTGTTACAGCTGGAGATGTTATTGTTACACCTGATGAAATTTGTTTGGATTTAATTGCAGGAGACACTGTTACAGAAATGATAACAATCAAGTGGGAAGGCGAAGAGAAAAGAATATTCTACATGGATTCTAATATAACACCTGATGGAATGGGTTTCTACATTAGTTTTTCTGAGGATACTTTTGTTCTTGATACTGGAGAAGAAAAAACATTAGATATGATAATACAAACGGATATGTTATTGTCACCTGGTGAGTATATTATTAATCTTGATATAGATGCAGAAGAGTTACAGATACCAGAAGGAAACGGTGATGAGAACGGAGATGGAGGAAGAAACCCAACTGGGTGGGCTACAAAAGGACATAGTGAAGAATATATTCCTATTGTCCTTCCACCCATCAACAATACAGACGATGATTTTATCAATGTTATCTACTGTTCGGCTAGAAAGGATAATGGATTTAGTTTTCCTATTTGGATATTAGGAGTAATATTAATAGTTTTTATCATCATAGTTCTTTTTGTAATGAAAAGAAAAAATGTCGAGTAAACGACAAGGAGAAAAAAAACATGAACAAAAAAATAAGTAAAATAGGCAGACGAGGAAAGTTTTTACTCGTTTTTGTTGTGATACTTGTTAGTGTATCACTTGCATCTGCGAGTTTGCTTTCGTACTTTGGAAAAATAACAACAACAGTTGATGTACAACAGAGCATTCAAATTGATGGTATGAATTGGGATGAACCACTTACTGAAGAAATCGAAGCAATTGGTGGATGTTGCTATTGTTTTGAACATGAAGTAACAAATCAAGGATGTGAACCAATGATGTTAGATTGGGATATCTGGGGTACTCCAGACCTTGAAGGAATTGATGTGTTATTTACAAGAGAACCATATCTTGGTGACCTTGTTATCAATGTTCTTGATGGTTTTGCAGAATACGATGACTTTGATGTCTATGTTGGTAGTACGTTAGTTTACACCTATGAAGCAGAGGGTGGAGACGAAACGTGGGTAGAACATACAATTGATTTGTTACCATTTGAAATACCAATGGATGGAACGCATACGATAACAATCGAATGCACTGCAGATGAACCTTGGGAACATTTTGAAACATATGGACAACTTGCAGTTGACACCATTGAACTGTATTGTGAACTTGGTGAACTCTGTGACTCTGTTGATATCGGAAAAACAACATCTGAAGCACCTCATAACTTAATAGGTTGGGGGCCAATTGAACCTGCAAACTCTGGTGGAGCATACGGTGGCATTGATGACTGTCGATGCACGTGGATTACTGATGATGACCCGTGGGCGTCTGTTGATTTAACCTGTGAGTACTTCTGTGTTGGATGTGGAGCAGACGAATGTGTAGGTATTGAGTTTATGGACGAACCATTCGAGATACTTCCTGGTGAAACAATCGAGTTCTGCATCTGTTACGACTTTGATATGTTGATTGCACCTCAAGTGTATACAATCCATGCAAAGTTGATTCCAGCAGTAATTTAGGCGAGACATCGCCTACTCTTTCTTTTTTAGAGGGAAAACAATGGAACAACCAAGAAGAAAAAAAATAGGATTTGGTGCTACATACAAACCAAAAGTGGCAACACAAGAAGATATAAATGAATCAATGAGAGAACTGTTTTCAAAAAATCGAAATAGAGAACCAGGATTTTCAATGAAACAACGACAACCAGAACAGTATCAACAACCACAGATGCATAAACCTATGACATTCGATGCATTTAGGAAACCAGAACCACCACAGGAACCTCAACCAACAGAAGAACCGTATTGGTCTGGAGTTGAATGGGAAGAGTGGGCATATCAATTGTATACGACATACCCAGATACACGACAGTTTCTACCTCAGTGGTTTATCCAAGCTGTGGAAGAACAATAGAGTGGATAAATCGAGGAGGGCTCTCTTCTCTACTTAGTTATGCATATTCTAAGCCAACCTGTTGCCTTTCTCGATTCCACATATCTTTTTTTATTCCCATGATAACATTACAAACATTTGTTGGATTTGATACTAAGAAACAAGTTGTTAATTGGTTAAATGAGTTTTTTCATAAGAAGACAGAGAAAACAAAACCATACTGTATTCTACATGGAACTAGTGGAAACGGGAAGACAATCTTGCCAAAATTACTTGCAGAAGAGTTTGATGCAGAATTATTTTATATTTGCCCTTTGGATATTCAGAATAACACTGATTTGAATAATATAATCAAATCACTTAATACACAATCGTTGACTCATAGGAAGAAAATTATTCATGTCGATGATGTTGATGAGTTTCATTATAATTATAAAAGTAAACTAGTAGAAACTATTAGTATATATCCTGTAATATATACATGTAATTTAATTAAGGGTTTCTCAGAGGACTTTGGTACGAATGGTTTACGGGTGTTTATGAGAAAACCGATTACAAGTGAAATTTTGAAGTTTCTGGAAACTATTAGTGATTTACCTATTGAAACACTCGATAATATAGCAAGAAACTCTAAATCAATGAGAAGTGCAGTATTATCAACGTATACTGGTGAACTAAATGAACTTAGACATCCAACTGTATCAATGAAAGAGTTCCTCTGGAACGTTAAAAAACGTGATATCGATGATGTGTTGAATAGAGGAAAGATATCATATATTTTTAAGAGTATCCGTGGATATGATAGTGATGCATTGAAAGTGATGAATCGGTTTGCAGATTTTGATTATAGATGTCGTGTGAAGTTTGAAGAGATTGATTCATATATTGTAAATAATATGATTGAACCGATAGAGAAAATTGATATGGATTATGAAAGTAAGAAGAAATACAAGAAGAATATATATCAACCTGAAAAAAAGAAATCTATTTCTGCACCAACACTAGAAAAATACTTTTAAAAAGTTTGTTGATAATTAGTTGTACTGTTAAAAAAATAATAAGTTTTATATAACTATTAATGTTTATTTTATGTTAGGTGATTAAATTAAATCTATATTAAATAAATCAGAAAAAGTTGCTTACGAAGTTATATGTAAAAAAAATAAAATACGGAAACTTTTTAGAGGTTGTGGTTTTCCTGACTTTTATTATATAGACAAAGAAAAAAGGATAGTTTTTGATGAAGTTAAGAAAAAGGGTAGTTGGTTATCTGAAGGACAAGAAGAAGTTAGGCAAGTTGTGTGTTCTTTAGGTAGAAAAAGAATCAGGTATCGTATTTGGGAAGTGTTTTTTTTCAGAAATGAAATTGAAGTATGTCTTGTTTATGACACTGATAAAGATGATTTATTTTTAAATAAAAAGTTGGATAGAAAGGATTGTTATAAACAAGGGCATTATAATGAAACTTTAAGAGGAACGTTTCATTCTAAACTTTCTGTTTTTCAGAAAATTATTTTGATAACAATAGGTGTTAATATTAAAAATAATCAAAAACTGATGAAAAGAACTGAGTTAACTAAGTTTTTAGAGAATATTTTAAAAATAACAAATAAAAATAGTTTTAGTGTTACTTTGTGTTCATCTTTAAAAATGCTTAAAAACAGAAAACTAGTTGCTACAAGAGGAAAATATGTTAATTTAACTAAAGATGGTAGATTTATTGCTAAAATTGCTATTGATGAAATAAAGTCTGAGCAAGGTGGAATTGATTGGGAAAGGATAAAGAGATATTATGACAGAAAATAAGAAGTATCAACCATACTATGAAGAAATCTGTATAGGTGTCCAAAAGTTGCGATACACTGGTGGGTGTTATGTAGTAACTGTTCCTAAAGCAATAGTGGAACAACAGAAGTTAAAAAAGGGTTCTAAGTCCATTGTTACATTGCATGTACGAAAGAGAAAATTTCTTGGTGAATTAAAAGGTGATGAAGAATGGATAAAGATGCCAAAACGTGAGCGAATAATGTGTAAAAGATTTTTGGAACAAAAAAAGAAAGAAACTGAAGAGATTGAAAATCAACTTTCAGGAGAAACCAATTGATTGAATTGGGTTGGATTACTAGATATATGTTAATAGTTACTTATCGATTGAGCAACTATATGTTATAGTAACTTTGAGTGTATCTTAATTTAATAGTTTGTTGGTGAGTGGAACTTTAGGTTTCCACTCACTCACACAAACACCGAGGGAAGTTAAAATGAACACGTGGCAACAACGACAAGATATTTTAGTTGAAACAATAAGGAAACGATATGATGCGTTGAGTGTAAAGAATAAACGCATGGTTGCAATGATACCACGAATTGTTATACTCATGTCTTTTTCTGTGTACTTCGCTGGTCTTATTCAACACTGGGTTGATGTAGTGATGTTAATTATTTCTACTATCATTCTAGGTTTCATCTTGTTCTTTATACCTAATAATAATAAAAAAAAGAAAAAAAATCAAATTTGATTATTTATTATTATACAATAGTTCATAAAGAAAGAATTAAAAACGATATAGGGGGGGTCTCTTTTAGGGGATAAAATCGTAATATTTAAAAACTGATTTTTGCAATATAGGTTATGAACGAAATTCAGAAAAAAATCATAGATGCACTTACCACGTATGGCAGTTTGTCAGCACAAGAGCTCCAACTTATTACAGGACATTCACAAAGTGGATTACGTGGTAGAATTAGTGAACTTCGGAAACTCGGATTCAATATCGAACTAGGTGTGGAAACAACAAAAAAATATGCTTTGGTTGAAAAGAAGACAAATGATGCTGATAAAATTTTGAAATGGGTAGACGATACTGATAATTACAACGTGCCTTTAGATTACAAGAAATTATCAAATATACTGAAAATATCGAACGATAACATTGTTTCTGCGATGGTTAAAATTCACAAAATGGGCATATTACAGCAATTGACAAACACGAAAGCAATGATAAAAAAATAACAAACTTTAAAAAGACATATACGATTATTTATTTGATTGACTGTGAGACAATGAGTAAGACCATTTCTCCTAGGTAGTTCAAAAAGAACTCGCAAAATTAACATCCCGAATGGCATCATAAAGTCTCATAGGAATCAACATGGATGGGGTGGGTGGGAAATATTAATAGAAGAAGAAACAATGTTGATAAAAAAGTGGTTTTGATAATATCAACAAGAACTAACGTGTCAGGCGGAATCCTGACAAATCTTAAACACAGGAGGAATACAATGTTAAAATCGTATTCAACTTGCGAAGTATGTCAAGGTGATTTGATATACAATGATAAAGTTGAAGCCCCAGTCTGTGAGAAGTGTGGAAGAGTTTATTAAAACACATTTTAGTATATACGGTAAGGCAAGGTATTTTTTTTGAAAGTGTTGAGTATTAAAAACTATTAAATTTTCAATAACCTTTATATAATATGTGTTCCATATCAATGTTGAAGTGATATGATGAATGGAAAAAACTTCGATATTGAAAACGCAAGTGCTTTCGACACTATCAGTATATGGAACAACCACGTAATAGTTCAACACATTTATGAAGACGGTGGTGACTAAATGCGTGAAATGAAATATTTTAAGTGTACTCAGTGTGGTGAAAATAAAATCCCAGAACACACAACATATGGTACTTGTTGGGGTTGTGAAGCTGAACATGAGTTCATCAATGGTAAACCTGTTTTTAGAAACAAGAAAGGATACACACCAGAAGATATATTACATGATGATACTTGCAGACTTATTCGCCATGGTCTTGACATGATTCAGTATGAAGTTGGTGCAAACAAAGAAGAATGGGAAGATGCACGGAAATACGCAGAATCACGAGATACCTTTGCAGGACGAGTACTTGTTAAGTACATAGACAGTTTTGATTATTATTTCAAGAACGAAGAACGATACAACGCAGTTCGGAATACATTGAAGGAAATGGTGACTGAAGGTAAGATTACAGACAAACAGGTTCAAGGATTCGATTCACTTTTTGATGTGTATAACAACAAAACGATTACACCTGATTTTGTACGTGAATTTGATTTTTCACCAATACCAGACAAATACACTTGGGAAATCGAAGCAAAAGTGGAAGGTGCATAAACTTGACAACCAAACCAACACCAACAACAATTGAAATCTTTTCAGTTAACGATATGTGGTGATAAAAATGAGTATCTGCGATAATTGTGAAAACCATGATGATTGTGAACGATGGGGTACTTTATTACCAGATGATAGAAAACAATGCAGAGATTTCAAAGGACACATAGAATTCCAGAAAAAAGGTGTTTTAACACTCTACCGATGTACTTGTGGTCTTGACCAGACAGAACCAGATGATTTGGGAGTAACTTGTCATGGTTGTGGTGCAACCAGGTCTTGGGAGGACTAAAAGATGAGTGATTATTTCTGTCCAGAATGTGGGGGATATTGTCAGGGTTATCCTGACTATATTCTTTTTAAATGTCTTGATTGTGGTGAAGAATATTTTGTTGAAGAAACACACAAGGAGGACTAAAAGATGAATTATCGTGTGGTTTGGAAAACATGGGGTAGTAACCCGCAGAAAGTTGATGCAATTAATGTATCTACTGAAGATGGATTAGTACACATGATTAGAAAAGGACTTGACTCTGGATATAGTGTTACGGTACATGATAACAATAAACTAGATGATGAACTATGTTACAACAAAGATATGGAGGATTAAAATGGACGATGAAGAAGCATTTGAATACGGGTTCAATGTACTATATAAGTTGGAAACGGAAAATCTACCTGATAAAACGATATCACGATATCAATGCAAATCTTGTGGAAACTGGGCTAAATTTGAAGAACCAAACGGAACACAAGTGACATCCTGGGTTTGTGGAAAATGTGGAACAACAAATGAAACACAAGAGGATTAATCAATGGAGGAGTAAAAATGAAAACACATGTAAAAAAGACAGACATCAATCCATTCAGTTTTCTTGGGCATGAAGAATTAATTCTTGATTATTTGGTTTCAAAGGAGAAAAAGACTGAGGAGATATAATGTATATAGGTAAATGTTCAGTTTGCGGACACATTGCACCATTAGGTCTTGATGACCGATGCAATGTTTGTGCAGGTGATTGGTCTACTCCAGATAGAAGAAAAACAGTTATTAAAGACATAGAGGAAGACGAATGAACAAAAAAGAAGTTATAGAGTATTTAGAGAAGAATCTACCAGATGACAAAGACTTTGAACTTTCAGGTATTGATTATCACGCATTATCACATGATTATGATGACATGTTTATTGACAATATTGTTGTAAATTGGAGGCGAGATTTATGACCGATATAAACAAAATAATTGAGGAACTTGAGGAAGAAGGACAGGTAAAGGTTTCGTATGTAAAATTGAGGAGTTAATGCAATGAAAGGAAAATGGTATAATGGAGAAACACACCTATTAGTCGGATGTGTGGTATTCTCATTACTAGGTTTAATGTTTACTGCATTAACTATAATATCTTTGGATGTTATTCACATAGTTCCAGCTCTTCTATCCTATATAATTGCAATTGTACTGGTTATACCAGATGAATATTTTGATAAGAAAAAAAATGGAGAAACATGAAGTCTATTGAGTGTTTGTTTAACTATGATTATCATAATCGTAATGAGGTATATCAGAGGTGATTGAATGAGTAAATGTCCATCTTGTGGAGAACAATTATACTTTGCATCGTGGACTTCTGCATGGTGTGAAACATGTTCAAAATTTATTGAGATTAACTGGAAAACATATAAACCAAGAAGGTGAAAAAATGAAGTCTTTAAAGGACAAGAAAAAATCTGGTATGATAATCGGATTTTGGTTCAATGATGTTAAAACAGCATTAGATGGACTAAAAGAAGATTTGGTACCTCTTATCGGGGAGAAAAAAACTACTGAATATTTGAAAAAATGGTTTCCTGATATATATCCAGAAGAATAATCAAAAGAATGTACGAAAGACTTTAAATCCTTGAAAAATGATAACGTTTTTAAACACGGAATGTCTTTACCGTGAAAGAGGAATGTTATATGTCAAGGAACAAAGTGTTTAGTACAATTTTATTGAGTATTCTTTTAGTCGCAACTGTATCTGCTACTCCAGGAGTAGAAGATTGGGGCAGAAGTACCACGAACATTGAATATGACCCAGATGCATATGTAGATGTACACGTTAATACATCTGGTATGGCGCCTGGTGATTATTTTGTTTTATATCCGATTTATCGTGAAAACGATATCGTGTGGGAAAAATTGAAAACTGGTGGCGGAACACCAGTGAAGATAACAGTTGACGATGACGAAACCGAGAAGATAAACGACATCATAGTGAATGTATCTGGGTTGTGGGCATTATCTGCATCTGGAACCTATGATGGTACGACACCAATCGACTTTTTTTGGGTTAATGGAACGAACGTCTTTGATATAGAGGTATCATTAGAAGAAACCACATTTGGAGATAATGAATCCATTAGCATCACGGTGACGAAGGACAATAATGTAACAGAATGTTGGATTGATGTGTTTCGTGAAGACGGAGTGGAAATTCTGCATAGATACCGTTCTGATGGTATCATTGATGATTCAGATTGGTCACCAGAGGATTTAGAGTGGGCTGGAAACTATACTGTTCAAGCATATCGTGATGTTGACGACCAATATGTGCATCCATATGATTCATACTTCAATGAGTGGTATGATGGAGGAAAAGTCTACAATTTTTCCAATGTTGGTGCTTTTGACCCGCCAGAACACACGGCAACGCAAAAACTCATTGTGGTGAATACTGGAACACCAGAAACGGAGATGGACGTTAGCGAGGTGTTTTGGTCGTTTGACGATGAAATCAATATTACAACAGAAGTTGAGGATTTATCAGTAGTGATATTCAACGATGACGATGAAAACGTTACAGAGTATTTAGATATATCATATATTGATGAATCTATTCTTATTAAAAACAAAGACCCATCGAACATATCAGCAGGAGGTTGGGGGCGTGATGCATTGGGTAATGTATACGGAAACAACGGAACTTGGACTATCTTCCTGTTTAACGATATTGATTCTGATGGGATAGAGGAATGGAATGCAACACTTGAGTTTAAAGTGCTTTCTTCTGACCCAGTGCAATGGTTTTGGATTGACGATGATGGTGTCACATCGAATGACAACCGTGATAGCGAGATTCCCCGACTTCCCGATATCACAGAAATGCCACTCAACGTTCAATTCCAAATCGTTGGTGATGACCATACGTTCTATGGCGCTTTGTCTTCTTCACCCGTTGAGGACTATGGTGAGAACATCACTGTGTCAGGAGATGCACTTTTCCTTTCCTCTAAGACACTCGATGAGTTTCCAGGGGTTACATACCTAAATGGAACGTGGACAGTGCCTATCACTCCTATAATGACTTCTGATGGAAGTATGATTACCTTTGAGGTTGATTGGGATGATTATGGTTCTTTATCACAGGAGTTGAAGGTCGGTGGAACGGAATACAACGGAACGATTGTATATATAACACCTGAAACCTTTACGATAGATGAAGACACCACAATTTCCGTTGATGTATTTGGGCCACCTGGTGATTATCCAATTCCATATGCTGATGTTGCTATCTATTGGTTGCTTGATGATGGAACACTGGGGGATATGCTCAATGAAACCGACAGACCAGATGAAATGGGTAGCAATACATATTCATTCCTAGTAGACCAAGAAGAACAAAACGAAAACCTTGTTCAATTACCACGAAGACTTATTGCATACGCTGATGTGGAAAACCTTGGTTCAGGATATGCAATGTCAACGATGAAACCAAAAAGTGACCTCACGGTGACGATATCACAAGATGTACTGATGGCTGGAGAGAGAAGTGAGTTTACATTATCTGTTAGACGTGGTAATGACTCTGAACCACAAACAAATGGCATGATTCTGGAGTTCTATGACGAGGATGGAGATAGAGTTGCTCTAAGTGATTCATTTGGAACGATACGAAACGGTGATGTATCAGATAAAATCACAATGGACTTAGAGGAAGCATTTATCAAACCAGGAATTTATACTATCTATGCTCACAATCAAACCCATGATAGTTCAGGAAATAATGCAACGCTTGAAATCCGTCCTGTAACTGTCTCTGCATCTATTGATGAGTTCATCTGGAAGTTCGATAAAAACATCAATGTTTCATTCTATGTGCAGTACAACGGTGAATACATAAATGGAACATTAGAGATATGGAATATATCAGATGAGGGAAACAACCACAGACTATGGGTCGATGGTGCATCTATCCAGGTGGATGTTAGATTAGGTATAGCTACAGTTGACAATATCAACGTATCAGAGTTACCGCCTGATTCATTCCAGGAAAACGTATCATTTATCTTTAGACCTGATACATCTGGAAGTAGATATGCACCAACGGACGGCTACATACCAGTACAAGTTGCTCATGTAACTGCTAATCCATCTTTGTTATCATTCAACGAACCAACGATACTTGACATTCAAGTAACAGGTAGAAACATGGGGTTGGATGACGTACTTGTTGGAATACATGTTCCTGGTCATGAAGATATCATTGAGACACAAACAGATTCAAATGGGTTAGCGACATTTGCATTTACAACGATAACGACAGGTGACGTGACCATCGAAGTAGAGGAACGATTATCTGATGTAACAGTTTTAGTGACTGCATGGTCGTTGTATCTTTCTGCACCATCACAAGTCAACGAAGGCGAAACCTTTTCAGTTACCATACGAAATGGAACAGCAAATGGAGATGTTGTATCTGGTGTGTTGGTAACATTTAGTGGAACATCAACAACAGGAACGACTTTGACTGCACCGACAGTGCGAACAGATATGTATTACAAAGTAACAGTGACAAAACAGGGATATAAATCTGCAACAACTGATGTTCTCGTGTTGAATCATCCTAAACTATCAGTGTATACCGATAGTACAACAGTGGAATATAAGTTGACAGGTAAAAACACGTTCACGGTAACGATTGCTGACGATGAAGGGAAACCGATAGTGGGTGCAGTAGTGATATTCAATGGTGTGGAATATACAACAGGTGCAAATGGTATGACGACACTATGTGTGCCAGAAGAAGAGGGAAGTTACACTATTGAAGCTGTGAAAGATGGATTTGCAAGTTCTGAACTTCTATCCATTACAACAACGGTGGAAAAGAGTACGCCTGGTTTTGAGTTACTCGCTCTTATTGTTGCAATAGGAGTGTGTATCGCACTAGTGAGGATGAGGAAAAAGAAGTGAGACTCTTCATATAGAATTCCCCCATTTTTTTAATCTCATTTTCTTTTTCTCCTTATTCTCTCGGAGAGCATAAATTATTTAAATGTTAGCCCCTAATATATACATAAGGTAATGGGGTAATTGCAAATGAAAATATATTCTTATTTTAAGGTGGTTTTATGTCTGTAAAAGATATACAAGCCCGTATTAGATTAATAAAACGATTAGCGAAGATACGAAAAAGAGCTCCGACACCTGTTAAACAGACAATAACGAAAACCATCAAAACTGTAGCTCGTACTACACCCTCTCCTTCTGCACCTCCATCAAAACCAAAAACAAAATCACAAACCAGGAGTGTGCCTTCTACACCATTGGAAAAGGTGTTGAGTTCAACAGGTGCATCACCAGATGTTATTTCTCAACGAACATCGCCACCAAAACCGCAAAAAACATATAAGACGGGAGTAGGCCCAACTTATACACCAAAGACAACATCACAGTTATTGAAAGAAACAGATATTGCAATAATGAGTAGAACAAGTCCATCTCTTCCTCCAACATTAATAGGAATAAAAAGAGGAGGAAGTGAAATACGTGATTATGAAAAAACAACAGGAAAACAATACAAACCACCCGAGTACCGTGCAATCGAATCACAAATAAGAAATTTATCAGAACCTAAAACAACATATAATCTTGCAAGACTTGGAGAGTTGATGCAAAGAAAAAACATCATTGAATCAAAATATAATTTACCAAGACCTATTGATACTGGTATACCACAAAATATACAACAAAGAGCTCTGGTAACATATGGAATGGAACAAAGTGGTGTTACACCTGAGTATATTGCTTCAGTTCAATCAACATATAATACATCTATAGATACGTTAAAAAATTCTATTGACTCTGTTAAATCATCTAGTGAAAATTCAACATGGAAAGTAGGAGATAAAACATACACCCGTGATGAAGCTGTTTCTTATTTGACATCTGCGTTAACTGATTTAGAAGACAACCCACCATCGATTACATTTAAAGATGTAAAAGAACCTGGTTATGTTTATGGTGGTAAAACATTTAATCTACTTTCTCCAAATGTATATCAAGAAATACAAGACTATCAAACTGATGCTACAAAGTTTATTGGTGAGGTAAAACTTAGACAGGCTATTTCTATACCATCAGATGTAAAAGCTCTTGATGAGTATGCACCAGGAACATCACAACAATACAAAACCATTGTGTACAATTATGCGTTAGGTTCACAATCACCAATCGAAGAACAAAAAATGATTAGTTCATTGCAACAATTAAACACAACTGCATTTAATAAAATGACAGATGAAGAAATCAAAGACTGGTATCGAAATGATTATACTGGTTGGATAGATGCACAAGGAAATCCTGTTAGTTGGTCTGATTATGTTAAACAAGGATATACAATAGGAGCGGTTGATAGAAAAGAAGGGGGTGTTTCTCTTGTTCCTCCCTCTGATGCTTTTGTTGGAAGGAAAGTATATGAAACGTTAGTTAAAAAATATCAAACAGGAGGACGTACAAAACAAGAAGCAGAATCTCTTGTTCGTAAAAGATTAGGACTTGTAGCAGTAATGGAGTCTCCTTTTGGATATAGTGCTGTTTTGGACAGTCTTGCTCATGGAGGGAAAAAATTTCATATTGAAAAATATTTAGAAGGGGTTTCATCAGGTAAATTTAAGAATCCAGATGATTACCTCAAGTGGTGGGATAAATTTTATCAAGAAGAAGCAAAGAGATTGACGCCACGTGGGATGGCAGAAGTGTCTGCAGGGATAGGTGAATTCTATAGTCCATTTGCTATGTCTGATGAAGAAATACGTAAAACAGTATCAATGAACCCAAAGAAACAAGATGCTGTAATGAACCGTGTCTGGTATAATCTGGCTTTATCAGACCAAGGATATCAATCAGCCTTACAAGAAGGAATAGGTGCATTTGGGGGAAAAGTGTTAAAATCTGGTGCAATGGTTGAAGGTGTATATTTGCCTTTAGTAACTGCAGGTATTTCTACTGTTGCAGGAACTGGTATTGGTGCATCGGCAAAACTGGGGAGTAATTTAATTGCAAAAGGAGCTAAAATAACAGGTAAGACATTAAAGTATGCACCAGGTCTTATTGGTGCAGGTGTTCTTGCACCAGTAGTTGTATCATCTGGACAAGAACTATATCAAGCATATAAACCACCAGAAAAATATGCATACCGTGAAGTCCAGACGCCAACAGGAGAAGTTGATATTGCAACTGGTAAAAAAACAATGGTTGTTCGAGAACAAACTCCAAGTGGTGTTACAGGTTTAGCAAAAGCTGCTTTTCCTATGGCATTACAATGGAGTGCAGCTGGTGTTGGTGGAAAGTATGGGGCAAAAACAGGTTCAAGATGGGTTGAACGTGGTGGCCCCCAAAAGATAGCACAAAAATTTAGATTTACACGGAGTAAACTTAATGTTCCTTTCCAGAAAGCATATGATACATTCCCATATCTGAAATCTTTACGACAGAGGTTTTCTTTGCGAAGACCAGGTATGGTTGACTTAACATATAAAGGAAAACCATTCTATGAAACAGATGTAATGACAGGACAGAAAATACAAGCTCGTGAACCAAAAACAAATATTATTGATATTCAACATCGAGGAAAGAAAGTTGATGTAAAGACTGTTTCTCCAAAAGAGGAATATCTTAATGTGTGGGAACGAGGAGGGCCTGAATCAAAAGAAGGAAGAACATACATCAAAGAATATGGTGGTAAAGGAAAATATAAAAGAGGGTGGGCATATCTTTCAGAAACAGGAACTACAGATAAAACATATATTAAAAGACCGATTAACTTTTATGACCCACGTGCAAGAGGTATACTAGGAAGAACTCAATCATTTATTGAATCAAAACTGCCACGATACAAATCAAAATTACGAACCATGACAGTTGAAGAGTATCAACCAGGTGCAACCAAGAGAACTAAAAGTCGCATAGTTGGGTTCGAGAAACAAAGACCTGTATTCCCAGAGACTAAACCACAACCAGATTATAGTAAAACACCTGGGTGGGAAGGGATACCTAAATCACGTTATCAACCATCTTTAAAATCAGGTGCTATAGATGACATGATTGCAAGAAGATATTCTGATTTGGCTTACTATGACGAATATGGAGTTAAAAACTATAACCTTGCACCACAAAAGAAGTTACCTTATACAACATCTCCAAAGTTAAGAGGAAGAGAATGGGTATTTAGAACACGTAGAAAATTTCCAATACGTAAAGGATATCCAGGAAAACCACAACCCGAATCAGAATTACTGAAAACATTTCCCACATCAGACACTGGTGGAAAAAGTACTATTATCGTCTCTAAACAAAAACCAACAGCAATAGGAATGCAAAAGATATACAAACAAACAGGAACGTATACACAAAAAATGTATGGTAGTGGATTACAACCAAGTTCCATTAGACGTGTAAACCTAGAGTTGACAGGTGTTCAAGTTCACGTAGATAAACCAGGAAAATATACTATCAACGAATTATTATCAGGTGCATTAGAAGGAGAAATGCCAGCAAAAGACCGTGCAATAATAAATAAAATTATTAAAGGAAAGAAGACGTTAGACATAGGAATAGGTGGAGAAACAAATGCAGTAAAAACTGTTAATGTTAAATCATTTCTCAATAAAAAAATACCATTGAAAGAAGGAGATGTCTTTGATATATCATTTGGAACTAGAAAAACACCTGGTGCTATAGATGATTACTTTGTGACATTAGGATATGCATCAGATGTTCCATCATCTATTAAGTTACGTGGAATTAAAATCGGGCCACATGTTATTAAACCTTCAACATTGACAACAACTATTGCAAAAGGAAAAACACAAGTTGGTAAAATAGGTGATGTGCCTATTTTGAAAAGAACAGAATCACAATTTGCTAAATTACAAAGGTTAGGCGCTCGTACATATGAAACTGATGTCAATGTATATAAATTGGCAAAGAAACCATTGTCATTACCTGAAGAAGCTCTTCTTAAACAAAAAGTACCAGAAATGGAATCATCTATATGGAAAAAACAATTACCGCCAAGAACAGGTAGAGGAAAGTCAATTGTAAATTATTGGGATGCAACAGATTACACAAAAATGTCTCCACGAGTTGAAAAGGGAGTTGCTATATCACGAGGATATGGTAGAACATCTCAAGGAACAATTGGAAGAATTCGTGAACGTACAGACATAAAAGATTTTTCAGAGTTAGCTAAACCAGTGGAAGGAGAAGTTGGTTTTGGATATATTCCAAGAAAACAAATTGGAGATATTAAAATAACAGCTGGGAAAGCATATACTTCAACAAAACAAACATACCCTCTTAAATCCTTTACTCGTTCACCAGTAGTTACACAACCAACAACAAAACTACCTGCAACAAAAACAACAGTGTCAAAGACACAAGCAAAAGCAGCTATAATGGAACAAATAGTTGTTCCAAAAGACCAACCAAAAACCTTTGTTTCATCTGATATATTACCAGATGGACAAATCATTAAACAACCAAGTGGTGTGTCTATGGGAACGAAAGTGTTTTCATTAACACAACCAATATCAAGAAGTGTTATTCAACCTTTGACAAGAACAATAAGTAATATTATCTCAGTTAATGTAACACGAACAATTGAAAGAAGTTTGATACGACAAGAACCACGGACAATAAACAAAGAATATATAAAATCAATTGAGAGAAACATAACAGAGAATGTGAATAAAGAAATAACAAAAACAATCAATAGAGAAATAACAAAATATGAACAGAAGCAAGTACAGAAACAGATACAGAAACAACTACAGAAACAAATAACAAAGGTGATACCAAGAACGTTTTCTGTAGCTGGTGGTTTCCCTCCTCCCGCAGAACCTATAGAACCAGTTGTAAGAACAAGAATAACACTAACAGGTGGAAAGAAACCAATTTCATCAATGTTATATCCTCCTTTCATGTTTCCAGAAGAAAGAGATAAAAAAAGGAAACCAAAAGGAATTCAGATATATGCTCCTGGCTATAAAGAACGTTTCTATCAAGTTCCATCTGCGTGGAAAGCTGCTCAGATAGGGCCAAAATGGAGAAAGACACCAATATCAAAACAACCAAACTTCTTTTCATTGACAGGAGAGAAATGATGGGATACATTAAACGAAAAAGAAAAGAACCATTTGAAGGTAAGATTAAAACAATTGACCCAGAACCCATATGGGTTGGAACAGATACTGATACAAACATCAGTAGATATATGCGTACAGATGAAGCAGACAGATGGGTAAAACAAAAACCCAATCGAAGTGTTAAACTGTATGCAAAACAATACGAACTACAATCGTATTAGGAGGAAAGAAAAATATGATACAGACTGAACTGTATGTAACGAACAAGGAGAATGCAAAAAAGATTGATGCTATTCTTCAACGGCATATACTCAGACGTTTAGTATATGTTAAGTAATCAGACTTACTCCATCAATGGGGTAAGACCCATTACCTAATCACCAAACCTTGGGAGAACCATTCTCCCTTGGGGAGGTGAACAGGAGGTAATATGTATACAAGAAGAAAAAAAGTGTGGAAATACGTGGTTTCACCTGGATATAGATATTTTACAAATAAGTCGGATGCACTTCAATATGCAAGTAAACAATTATCTATTTTAAAACGGAATAACCGTAATTTTAGTCCATCAGCTGGAACAGTTACTATTGAATATCGAGTGACAATCGAAACGGAGATAGTACATCCATGAACATAAGTAAACTGAACTGCATCATTAAAAAGTTTTGGCAATCAGAACGATACAACGACATCTATTACCTTGGAATATGTTCAGAGGTTGCTGTTGCACTAAAACGGTTTCTGGGTGCAGGAACCATAGTAAAACGGGGTCTTTTGCACACTGCTCTTGAATACAAAGGATACTACTGTGATATTCGTGGGTGTAAGACGGAACGGGAATTTAAAGCAACTGTTCCTGGTGAGTATCTGCGACCAGCAACTCAAAAAGAAATACAACACATCAATAATTTGTTACAACGAGATAAAGTTAGATATATAGTAGGAGGATTAAAACGTGCCGAAAAAACGTGCAAAAGGTGAAGGTATATCATTACATGTGAAACCATTGAAGGTTCAACCATTAACAACACCAATACGATATAACCCAACGAAATCATTAGTAGATAAGAAATCAATTGTTAATGTACCGTTGATATCAGAGAAGAACGATGGCCCTGCCTGTTCACGAGAACAAATAAGAAACTATCAAGAAAATTGGGATAAAATACTTCCGCCAAAGGTTATTCGACAGTTAAAACACACTAATGATGTAATGCATGGGGCATTTTCAACGAACATGCAGTTACCACCAGAGTATCAAAGAGATACCCATGATATTGATGTATGGTCAAAGAAACCAGGAGTACGTGCAAGACAGATAGAGAAAAAAATTGATAAGTGTGTTGGGTGTGATATTGCACATGTAAAAGAAGAACGGGTTGGTAAGAAAGTTGATATGTTGGTCACACCAGGGCCACCAAAGTTGCACGAAGAAACTGATGATGAAAAATATAAAAGATATACTGTTGTGACCAGACCAAAAGATGATGTTGATGTTGATTATTCACACTTTCCAGATGATAGACCATTACATACTGTGAGAGTTAGAGGAGTCCGCCATGAAACACTGTTGTCTGCATATGAACGTGCTCAAGAATTGAAACATCGTCCAATGAGAGCAGGACGAGCGTATGCTGATATTGAACGTATTAAAAAATATTACAGAGAGAAAAAGGGGCGGAGTATATGAAAAGGAAACGAGTAAAACTGTCAAAGAATTTTAAAATGCAACGACAAAACCTTTCTGTTAAAAATAAATGGAAAGAAAGAAGAAAATTAAATGTTAAAACAATGGAACGGGGGCGGTGATAATAGATTTTATTCCTTTTTTTCATTTCTTTTCTGCGATAATAATGTTTGGGTTACTGATGTATATGTATGGGCCAATTGTTACCTATCTTAATACTGTTATGCCTACATCTGGAATATATGCAACTGCAATGTTTTTCTTGTGGTTCATACTTGCAGGAATAAATCTCTTTGGTTCTGGAATTCGTCTGGTAATGAAAATTCAGGAGCAACAATGAAAATAAAACCTTCAGGTAAAGCAATAACAAAAACATTGGAGTTGGATTAAATGGCTCAAACAAATTGGACGAAAGCATCAATAGGTCTTGCGACCTTTTCATTCATTAATTTAGTTTTATTTATAGTTCTTAGTACACCAGTTGGAAACATTTTCACTATGGTAGAAGACCAAGCTGAGGATATGGGAGTTGATGCAGATGTGCAACCATTGATAACATCATTCAGAACAGTCTTTGGATTGATGTTTGTTCTTTCTGGAGTTGGTCTAATAGTGTGGTTCTTTCTTGGGTCACACGAGGAGGAATACGAGGAATATTGACGTGAAAAAGATTGTAGTAACAACATTATCATTATTCATTATTTTTTCTACATTAGTGTTATCCAGTGATGTTGAAAAATCAAACTATACTCTTGTTACAATAAATGAGACACAACTCAATGAATCTGTTTTTGTTACTATACCAAATGGGGCAACGTTTGACCGCATAGAAGTTCAACAGTGGGAACATACAATGATTCCTGATGAGAAACCAAACAGTAGATTCTTTCCAACAACGGAGGTAACAAACGAATCAAATATTCTATTGGAAGACCTAAAGTACAGTAGAATGATATACGAAGAGCCGTTTTATTACGAACTGCTCAAAAAGGGGAAAAAAGAGGTAATTCGTTTGTTTGTGCCATCAGTTTCGTATAGTATGAACTATCGGACTGAAACAAAATCTCTCCGAGCCAAAGTCTATTTTACTTACACAGACTCTCTTTCATTTGTTCCCCTTTTTGGGCCACAATCTCCAGACTATGAATATGTGGTTATTACAAATGAATCTCTTTGGGATACATTTAATACAAACTTTAAATCCTGGAAGATATCAAACGATGACAAGATATCTGGTATGCTTATAGTGAACGTCTCAGATATCACAGGGTGGGCAAATTACACAGTTAATGATACCTTTGGGGATGCAACAAATAGTTCAGGTGGTAACTCGTGGATATCAGATGGAGATGAAATCCATAGTAATTATGAGTTATTTAATGATACACAGGCACAGATAAGAAATTATTTGCGTTTCTGTTATGATACATACAACACTCGATATGTATTACTAGGAGGGAATAAAGATGCAGTGCCACCACGGATGGTAACAAGTTATTCTGTTGCATCATGTGATACCTGTGAGGATTGGGAGAATGATACTTCACATGCTTCAGATATGTACTACTCACACCTTCATAACAATATGAATAGCAATTTGAACTCATATTGGATGGAAAACGAAGTATGTGGAACTGAATATGATGATATTGATTGGGGATATGACCTTTTTGTTGGAAGAGTTCTTGTTGGAACACCAGAGAAAGCAAATAATTGGATTAATAAAACCAAAGCATATGTTGCATCAAACAATGAAGATTACCTTGAAAAGAATATTGTTGCGTGTAAAAGTAACACCAACACAATATCAAATCAATCCTGGACTGGATGGGTTTCTGGATGGGGAAGTCTTGGCCCTGGTGTTGGAGATGAATTTTCATCAAATCAATCATTTGTAAATGACCAAAACATTACTCAGGCACAATGGCAAACGATGAACGAGTATGTGAATGGTTCAGTATCTAATTATGATGGCATTGGTCTTATATACCACACAGGACACGGAGGCACGTTGTATTCATCAGATGGTGGAGTGTTTCGTCCATACATGGTAAATAATACTGATACGCCAACATTTGTATATAGTGAAGGATGTCACACTGGAGACTTTGGTACAGATGTGGATAGCAGAACAGAACGATGGATGGAATATCCAGAATGTTCTCATGTTCTTGTAACAAATTCTGCATATGGATGGTTTGTTGGTTCAACCTATTATGGAGAACTAATGATGCGGGAAATGTTCAATGCATCAGTTGGTAACTTTACAACAACGTTCTGTGAAGCTCACTTCAATTCCTTAGAACAAGGAGGACATGCCATTGATTGTATCTGGGGAATGATTGTCAAAGAGACAAACTTTTTTGGAGACCCGGCATTAGAATGGAATTGGTTTGATTCTAATACAGAACCATCCTTCATATCTATAGATGGAGGAGGAAACGAAACATCAATAACTAGTGGCAATCCAACGTTCATATGGAATAAGGTTGACGAAGCTGTTCATTATCATCTTCAAATTGCAACAGATTCAGGGTTTTCATCTCTTGTTGTTAATCTGGTAAACATCAATGAGTATAACTATCCAACATACTATAGTGATAGTGGAACAAATATTTCATTTACTTTGCCATCTGCGGATACATTACCAACATTTGGGAGCTACTATTGTAGAGTGAGGGCATATATATGAAAATAGGAAAGTATATTATTATATTTATTTTTATTTCCAGTGTACTTCTACCAATGGTTTCATCATCGATAAATGTTACTTTTCCACCAAGTACCAACTGGGAACTTGGATTCAATGAGACAAGTGCTGGTTCATCATCGAGTATAAACAACAATCGAATGTACTTTAACATAGATGGAGGATTAAACGATGCTGATGAACTGTATTATGTTACAGTCAACACTGTCAATCTATCAAATGCAACATATATTGCCGTTGAATGGAAGGGAACATTTGGTGCTGTACCTGGTGCAATGTCTGTAGGTATTTCAATAAGTAAAAATGATAACTCATTTATTAAAAATGTAACTAAGACATCAACGTTTTCAACAACAACATCATATTGTAATGTAAATGGATATGAAGGAGAATACTATCTTAAAGCAGGTGGGTATACAACAAGTAATATCTTCATTGATAGTATTGAAGGATACATCTATAACATAACAGTGTACAATGAAACATCATCATATCCTATGAATGTAACAAGTATTTCAACAACATCAGCAACAATAAATGGATATCTTATTAATGATACAAACTTGAGTACTACATGTGGATTCTGGGTTGGAAACGTATCAACAAACTTTACATGGTTTGAACAAAACGTAACATGTACAGGAACGTATTCTAGTGGCCAGAACTTTAGTTATGGACTAACAGGGTTAACATCTGGAGAGTATTATTATGTACGTTCTTGGTCTTACACATCATATGGATTTAACATATCAGAGAACGAATCATATTTTCTTACACAACCACAACCACCAAGTAGTTTTAGAGTATCAAGTATAACAGCACAAACATTAACATTAAGTTGGAACAATGCCACACTTCCAGCCGGCACAAATAGTTCTGTTATCATTCGGTATAGCACATCATCTCCTCCAACAAATTATTCAAGTGGTACATATGGTGATAATGTATCAACAACGAATTCAACGACAATATCAGGATTAGAAGAAGAAACAACATATTATTTTTCAGCATTTACATACATTAATGCATCAGGTTCACCATTATTTGAAACATATAGTTCATATACATCAACAACGAATGCAACACAAGGTGGAGTATATAATATTCAAATACGATGTGAAAACGAATCAAATGGAAACAACTATAGATTGAGTCTTAACAACCCGTGGGCAAATCATACACTTGTCATTCATTATGCAGACGAAACAGATTATGTACGATTTTTAGGAGGAGGAATCACATACACTAGTGATGTTGATGGGTTCTTTACAAATATTATAAATGGTAATTTTACAATTACAGTTAACAAGACAATTCGTGATATGGAGTTCCATTGGAATGATTCAATAAATAGACCGTATCGATGTAATAGAATTATTGTACCTGGAACAACACAACGAAATATAACATTTTATGTGCGAAATGATTTAACTGTATATGGAGAAAGTTCTGCATACTTGAATCAAAGTCTTGTTCGATATACATATTCATTTTTAGATGAGAATGGAGTATTCCAATATCCAAATAATCCATTTGTTAAAATATATATATATAACAGTAGTGGAACACGATTGACGATTCATTCAGAGTACTTTGATAGTGCAAAGAAAGTATATCCGTGGCTGGAGTTTGGGAAACAATATTTTATAGGCGTTGATTGTGATGTTCTTGAGATTGACCGTATAGGAACAGCACCGACAGGAGAACTAACAAGTGAGGATGTGCGTATTCCATATATTGGAAATATGACATATTCATTCTTTGACCTTATCAATCTTGATGTTGGTTGGTATGCAGATGGTTTCTATGTTGATTACTTTGATACAACATTCAGTACAGTACTTGTTACCTTCAATGTATACTACTATGAGAATGATACCTTTGTTTATTCGGAGAACTCAACGTTAGACGATGTGAATTTTACATATACAACTGGTGAAGGATGCAACACATCAATTGCATATAAGTGGCAACTTATTGCAACATTGGAAGACGACACATTTGAAGGAACATATTATGCGGGTGGGCAACAAAGTGGTATACCAATATTCCCAGGGTTGGAACCAATAACTGATGTAAACACACTTGATGATTTAATGGAGATTATTTTTGGACAGACACCATTATATAATGTTGACAACCCATCAGAGGGAGTACGGTGGTCATATCTCTTGTTGTTTTCAATATCATTTATTGTTCTTGTAACCTTTGGTAAACTAAATGCCTTTTTGGGTTCACTATCAGTAGGTATTGTTTTACTTCTTGGTGGAACACTAGTGACAGGACTTGGTTTTGTTATTGTTATAGCAATCTTTTTGATGGCATTGGGTATCATTGGATTACTTGGAGGAGTTGAAAAAGGATGAAGGCGTATCAGATAATGATGTTTTTGTTGTTGTTTAATCTTAGTGTATCAATGATTTCGGCATTAAGTATTTATAACATAGGTGTTGCTGTAGATGAAGAGTACGATGTTACGAACTATGAAGGAGATGTTAGTCCAAGAGAGAGTGATATTATTGCATGGAGATTCTTAGGTGCAACGTTAACTGGGTTAGTAACAGGAGCGATAGCTGGTGCAGTAGTGGCATATTTTACAAGAGTTCCTGCAGATTCAGGTGTTGCATATGGTATATTCACTGGAACATTTTGGGGGATAGCATATAGTGCAATAGCAATATTCTGGGATATAGCTTCAGTGCCTACAGGAGGAGCTAATCTTGCATTGATGATGTTGGTCTTTATATTTATTGGTATACTTGGAGTAGTTTTTGCTGTTGGATTACTACAATTGATAAGAGGTGGTTTCAAATCTTACGTCTAAGTGTTCTCATACCATTAATTGTTGCTCAACTGGATTTCAACTTTACTAACTTCACATCAGATGGTATACTCCGTGTTGCATTTGACCCATATGTTTCTATCTTTGGAAATATCACTTGGGGAGTTATTTTTGGATTCATTGGTGCAGCTGTTTATGCAAATGAAAGGAGTTTAGGTACAACTGCTGTCTATATGGTTCTTGTTGGTATCTTTATGGCAATTATCTTTCCCAACGGGTTAGCAACTATCTTCGGATTGTTACTTGCATTTATTATCGCAACTATACTGTACATAACATTTGTTGAATCTAAACTATGAAAATAAAAACTACTTTATAACCTAAAGAAGATAAGGAAAACAATGAAAAAAATAGTACTACTCCTGGTCAGCTTGTTACTGCTTTTTTTTCCATATTCAGTACAATCTTTAGGAGGAGGTGCAACAGACCATTTACAAAACCCGTCACCAGGGTATGGTGAACGTGATGTTGATATCACTGCAAAAGGAGTACAAACATGTATCGATGTTGTTGTTGACAGTGGATGTGTGGCAAACGTAACGTTTTGGTGGTTTAACTATTCAGAGGGAGATTGGGGTCAATGGGAATTTTATGGTAACACTAGTGGTATAACAACAAACACAACAGTATGTTTTTGGAATCCAAATATATCATGTGCAACAGAGAATTGGTTTACAGAATATTCTCATTGGATGGTTGTTGGTAACTTTACATGTGGTGGTCAATACGACTATCAGGAAAGAGCATATCTGTGGTTTCTTCCAGAAGATTGCCCTCTATTTTATATCTATCCACCTTGGAATGATACAAACATTTGTCCTTGTGCATCAGCAATGTGTTTAGGGATTGCAAATGTTGAAGGTCATAGTATGAACTTAACTTTTTACAGAAATGATACTATGAATGAGACATTCTATGTTGTAAATAGATATGTTGAAGTATCAAATGGTACATACTGTTTTTGTTTAGATGGACATATAGATGATATCTATTATCCAATGAAATATAATGAATCATATCATTGGTACGTTAACATAACTGATACAGTATCAGGAGATTACAACATTAGTCAAGTTTTTAATTTTACAACAGTAGAAAATATATCAGATTGTCCTTGTGGATTAGATGAAATCATTGAGGTAATAGATGATACTGATTATATAAGGGATGATTCTTGGCTTATTGGTTTGATTATTGTATTTTCAGTATTATCATTTGTTTTTGTAAGGAGGAAATAAAGTGTTAGAAAGTGTATTTATTTTTATATCTGCAGTTGCGTTTGTAACATTTGTTTTAGGTATTGAAAGAGAAAGCATTGTCTATGCATTTATGTCTTTGATGTTATGGGTTATTGTGATGATAAATGCTCTATATGTGGAGGTTCCAACAGATACTGACTATAGTGAACTAGCGTTATCTGCATTCTGTCTTGCATTCATATTTGCAAATATCATATGGTTATTAACACTGTATTTTGATATAGAGTGGAGACGAAAGAAGATACCATGAGTGGAGTACGATATAAAAAGATGAGTTTTTCACCACGGATTCAATTAGGATTAGATAGAATAGTTAATGATTTAGAACAATACAATGTATGTGACATCTGTGATGAGGATTCAAAACGAATCTTTTCACGGAGAATGCGTGAGTTTCGTGATAAGTATATTTATTTTGCAGATACTCCGAGTGGCAAAATTATTGCTGTAAAACCAGGATATCATATTGTGCGAACATCGAAATCATCATTTAAATTTGAACCCAACAATAAAAAATAGTTTGCCAAAGATAATTATATATTTTTTCTTTATTGTGTTTCTCCTGGGCGATTATTACTTATATAATCTATATTACCCCTAAAAACTTTATATTTCAGATATGATAATACAGGTTACTTAGAATTAAAAGGAGGTAAAAAGGTAATGAAAGCAACATTTGGTTTCATAGACCCAGGTGCAATCATGGGTGTCGTTGTTTCATTGATTATCCTTGCTGTCGGTGTCTTCGCTTTCTTCATCACCATCGGTGAAATTCCAACAAGCGCATCAGACCCAGTAGCATGGGGAGCAATCAACAACACATCAAGTACTGGTAACTCTGTGTTTAACATAATTGGTATTGTGTTAATCATTGGAGCCATTATGTCTATCGTTGGCCTTGTTTACAACTACGTACGATAAGGGTGATTGACTATGAAAACACAATATGGATTCATTGACCCAGGAGCAATAATGGGAGTTGTAGTTAGTCTCATTATTCTTGCAGTAGGTGTCTTTGCGTTCTTTGTAACCATAGGACAAATCAACCCTGCAATCGGGCCATACGGTAACCAGTCGAACTCTATTGCACATGCAGCTGTCAACAATACGTCAACAACTGGTAATAGCGTTTTCAATATCATTGGAATCGTGTTGATTATCGGTGCAATTATGTCGATTGTTGGTCTTGTTTATAACTATGTGCGATAAACTTGGTTGCAGTACCTTTCTTGGAGATATATTTCAGTATCTCCTTTTAATTTTTATATAGGAGGAAGAAATAATGGAAGAAATGCCCACTATGATTATATCTGTAACAGTGGCAATGATTGTTTTAGCTGTCGGTGTTTTTGCATTTTTTATTACGACATCTGAAATTGGTTTTACAAAAGAGCAAGTGCAGTCATTTAATGTGACGAATCCATCAGTTGCAAATACATTTACTTTAAGATATTTTCCAGAGTCTGTCAAAACTGTAGAACAATACAATGGTATAGCTTGGGTTGCTGTTTCGTCAACATATTGGGAGTTGACAAGAAACCAAGTGGTAGTGCAACCTGGTGGAATGCAAGGATAGTTTTCATTCTGGAGGAGAGGATGAAGTGGCTATGACAGACTTAATAACAACTAGGTTGAGATTTATTATATTTTTAATGATAGAAAGAGGTGAATTATGTCTCCATATGAAAAAATAAAAAAACAAAAAAGTGGGTTGTCTTTGATTATTGTGTTGCTCATAGTTTTTTCTATGTTTACAATACCAAGTTTTATTTTCAAAGGCGACACTGTTGTTCAGGCATCATACGGTGGTTACACAAAATACAAATGTCTTACAATTGAATCAGATTATATATCAACATCTTTAGAAAACTTTCCCGTTTGGGTTCACAATATCTCAAGTGATTTTGTGGATATAGATGATGTGGCTTTTGTTGATTACTCAAATCTTACTCGATTTCCACATGAAATAGAAGTGTTGAATGCAACATCAGGGGAAATTGGCATATGGGTTAATGTTACTAGTATATCTAATACTGCTGACACTCATTTTAATATGTACTATAATACATCTGGGGGAACTGCATCTGATTATTTACCACAACAGGTTTGGGATGAATACTTTGTATTTGTTTCACATATGAATGGAAGTGGTGATTATATTTATGATTCAACATTAAATCAAAATCATGGATTGAAAATTGGTGATGTTGTTGAATGTGAAGGGTTGCATGGATATGCTCAGGATTTTCCAGGAACCTCTGATTTTATTAATATGACTTATGATGGGGTAGGTTTTGGAGGACAAATAGCTGATACTGACCTTGTGACATATGAAGGATGGGGAAGTACAGAAAATGCAGGACATAGACAGACAATGTTTTATGGATGGAATGGTGGAGCCAACGCAGAACAATTTGGTGGTATATGGTTTGTAGATAACTCATCTCTTTTTATGAGAACAGATAAAGATGCTAACAACTATGATGCTATAACATATCCAATGATGGAACTAGGATGGCAACGACTATCAGGAACATTTGATGGTGATTACATTAATGTATCTTTAAACAAAACATTAGGTACAACACTAGCTGCAGATGGAATGAACGGAGAAGAACATTGGAATTGTACAATTGGTTGTTATGCTTCTGGTAGCCATGAATGGACAGGAATCATTGATGAGTTTAGAGTTAGTAACATTTCAAGAAACGAAAGTTGGATGGATGCATCATTTGATACAGTAAACGAATCACTTAACCTTGGAGAGTTTATATCTTTTTCAACTGAATCATCACAAGGACAGTCATCATTTCAATTAGTGGGATTGGTTGGCAATACGTTGACTTGGAGTGGAACATCAGGTACGAGTGTATGGTGTAATTCAAGTGGAACTGTTTATGAAACAATGAATATTAGTATGGTTATCAGTGACTCAGATAATGTTACTGAAATCCGAGTGTGGGTTGGTGATACAAACGATACTGATTATTGGATAAATGCTAGCAACATTAGTGTTATGTTCAGTAGTGATAACACAACGTGGGATGGTGGAGGTACAGGTAATGTATCAACATTTACTGATGGTGGAAGTAATGTTACCATCAATCAAACAACATGGACAGAAGCAAATGGAATGTATGGAACATCACCGTTTGCAGGAGCTGGTCTGACAGATAAAAATGCTAGTATCTATTGTCGATTTAGATTAGATATTCCAACAGCTAATCCTAGTGATATGTACTATAATTCTGATGCGTGGTATGTGTATATAGGTTATGTGACGGAATAACGGAGATGAAAATAGGATAGGATGCTGATGAAAAAAACAGCACTGACAATTGTGTGTCTTGTATGCCTATCTTCAATTATGAGTGGATATACTGTTCAAGCTGGTTTTGGAATATATAGTACGTTATCATTTTCTGGCCAATCAAATGTTACAGGACAGAGAATTTTTCATGCATATACAACACTAAATTTTAGTGGACAAGCAAATATAACACAAAACAATGCTCCAACGTTTGTTAATCCATCTCCTTCAAATGAATCAACAGGAGTTTCTATTGACACAACAACATGGAATGTAACGATAAATGATGGAGATGAAGATGCATTTAATTGGTCTATAGATACGTCACCTAATGTTGGAAATAATAGTTTAACTGATGATACTGATGGGTCGAAGAGTGTAACCATATCTGGATTGACATATGATACAACATATTACGTAATGGTGAATGCGACAGATAATCAAAGTAATACTGCAAATGCTGTATATTGGTTTTCAACAGAGAAACAAGTTGGCCCTGTAATATCAAACCCTAATCCAGCTAATCAGTCTACTGGTAACAGTATGTCTTTAGAAACATGGAATGTTACTATAGAGGATGGAGAAGGTGACAACTTTAATTGGACAATAGAAACAGTGCCATTGATTGGAGGTAATTCATCAGATAATGTAGGGAATGGAAGTTACTCTATTGGTATTGCAGGGAATATGAGTTATAGTACAACATATACAGTGTTTGTTAATGCAACTGAAATAAATAGTGCAAACTTTTCACGAGCAGTGTACTGGTTTACAATGACAGGTGGCGAACTAAATGTAACGATTAATGGAACAGTTGGCATCGAAGAAACAAATGTTACAATGTTGGGATACATGCAGAACAATGATTCTGAGGATTCAACAGTGTATTTTGAATACAATAAGTATACTAATGATTTTTCGACACCAACAGGAAACACATCTGCGGGGATTCAACCGCAAAACACAGAGTTCTCATTAAATATCACTGGTTTAGACAGTGGTACGTTCTATTATGCTAGAACTATTGCAAACAATTCAAATGGATGGAATGCATCCTGGAATTCAACATACTTTATTACCAAACCACAACCTGCTAGTGGTATGTCTATATCAGAAACAGATTTAGGGTTTAACATAACCTGGTCTCACGGTGATGGTGCCAACCTTAGTTATCTTGTTGTGAATGAGTACAACATTCCAGTTGATAGAAGTAATGGAACAAATATCTACAGTGGTGCAAATGATTACTATGAACACGTTGGGTTGACCATTGGAGAAACATATTATTATCGAGTGTGGGAGTATGCAAATTGGGGTGAACCTGCTGTTGCTCAGTGGAGTGATGGAAACACAAGTGATTATGAAACATATCAAGGGCTTGTTGTTGTGTTTTTATCACCAAATCCTGCTAACAACTCATATGAGGTATCTATTTCTACTACAACATGGAATGTAACTATAGAATCACCGAATGCAAATCTCTTCAATTGGAGTATTGATACTGCCGTTGGTAACAACTCGTTGACATCAGACTCTAATGGGTCAAAAGAGGTAAACATTGCAGGGAACTTATCATATGGTACGATGTACACAGTATGGGTGAATGCATCAGAAGTCGCTGAGGTAAATTCAACTAATGCAACCTATTACTTTATGACAGGTAACAACACCGCACCAGATTTTTCAAATCCAAATCCAGCAAACGAATCAACCAATGTAGTTAAGACAACAGATATGTGGAACATCACTATTAATGATGAGAATGGGAATACGTTTGATTGGTCAATAGAATCATATCCAGACGTTGGGTCAAATTCATCAAACAATGATGACAACGGTAGTAAATGGATTGATATGGGTAGTAATTTATCCTATGAACAGACATATACAATTTTTGTTAATGCATCAGATGGAAACTCAACAACAAATGAAACGTTTACCTTTACAGTGCAGAACAATCCAAATATGACATGGGAAACTTTGTCGTTTTCTGGTCAAATAAATGTTCAATCAGAGAATCCAACAGTATCAAACCCACAACCATCAGATGAGGCAACAGGAGTATCAGTATACCCAACTCTCAATATTACTGTAACAGAAACACAAGGAGAGAAATTCAACATTACATGGGCATCAAACTATTCTGGTGTGTGGACTGATATTGCATTCAACTCAACGTTGACAAATGGAACATATCAACAGAGAGCAACATGGGCAAATACATCAGAGGTAACATATTGGTGGCAAGTTAAGGTTAATGATTCATCTGGTCACTGGACAAATGAAACATATTCCTTTACAATAGCAAACTATACGTGGGGAAATTGGTCATCTTGGTGGACATTTAATTATTCAATCCTAGCCCCAAGTAATCTTTCTGCAAGTGCATATAACAATTCAGTTATCAATCTTACATGGACAGAAGGAGATGGTTGTGATACATATGTATTACTTAGGAATGTATCAGGGTGGACTAATTATCCACTGACACCATTTAACGGAACAGAGATATATAATGGTACAAACCTCTATTACAATGATACTGAATTGGAGAATTTTACAACATACTACTATGCTATCTGGGGATGGAACGACACAGATGGAAACTATTCATTACAAAATGATACTGCATCTGCTATGACCCAAGGAGACTTTACTATCTGTTGTGAATATCCATATAATACAACATCTTCTGTAGCACGACCACCAGTTAATATTAGTGCATTAATTAATGGTTCATCTCTTGATATCTACTTCTATGCATTGAATAAAACATCATCAGTTACAGGAACCTGGGAGGAGGTTGGAAGTTGGTCTGGTGTTAGTTCAGGACGATATGAAGTTACGATTGCAACATTATCAAGTTATGCAAATCAATTCATCTGGGGAGACACGAGTTATAACTGGAGTATCAATGCAACAAATGGTGTTTTGTGGTTGAATTATACATACAATTATACAACAACGGGTTCTCGATATGATGTCAAAAACACATCTGATGTTACTGCAACGGATGTAATAACTGTTTGGAACCATAGAACAGGTGAACAATCGTATGATGGGATATATGATGTAGATGCATCAGGAGACATTACTGCCACTGATGTGTCTCTTGTATGGGCTAACAGAACGTAACATGAAAATAAAAGGAGTACTATGTATAATACTCATTGCAAGTTCATTTATTTTTCTTTCATTACATTCGGTGTTAGCTGTTCATTGGGTGATATCAGAGAACAACGATGGTAAGTTTTTGTTTATTCGTAATAGCAATGGAAAGTTTTGGAATTTAACAGAAGAAGCTGTTGGTAATGCAACGATTTGTAAAAACGTTCAGAATGCTATCTGGGATTTAAACAGTTCCAGTGGGGGGATAGTATGGTTGCCAGCTGGAACAATGAATATATCAAATCTTGAAATCTGTGATAACGTTCAATTACAAGGTGTTGGTGGGGCTACAATTCTGCGAAGAGCAGACAACACAAGTACAAATATGATTCATATATACAAACACCACGATATTGTTATCAGTAATTTACATGTAGAAGGAAACAATGAAACAACGTGGACATATTATGATACATCAAATATTCGCATAGAAGGGTTAAATCCAAAATCATATAATGTAACCATTCGAGATTGTTACTTTAATAATTCAGTTGGGTCTCATATTATGACAGACCACGGTGCATACAATATTCTAATTGAGAACTGTTTCTTCAATGGAAGACAACATGAAATGTATGGAGCTGCAATCTGGTTTTCTGGTTCTAACAGTATTGCACGAAACAATTTTATCAAAGATACATATGCATGTGGTATTGTTTTTGAGGAAAACACATATGGTCAAGCTGGTGGGATTGCTGATGGAAATGAAATAACAGGTGAAACATCACATGGTGTTCATTGTGAAGGAACAGGTAGTGCAAATGTTACAATTATCAATAATCATATTCATGATTTAAATTCATCTGCATATGCGGATACGGCACTACATTGGTCTCTTGGTATCTATCTTGATGAAAACTGTTATTGTGCAAACAACATCATAGAAAATGTTGATGAACGAGGTATTAGTGGAACTGAGAATTGTACGATTATGTACAATATAGTACGCAATGTCACTGGGGAATGTGGACGGAATTCTTGTGGTATTATAGCTTCTAGAAGTAGTATCATAATTGGAAACTATGTTGAAAACATTGGAAAAGATGGAATTCAAGCATATAGTTACTTTGATGATTGCCATCAGAATATCATTTCAAATAATATAATCAAACATGTAGGCCAAAATAAGTCTGGAAGCCGTGGTATCAGACTTATGGGTAATGGAACGATATCAGGGAACTATATAGAAGATGCCGAAATTGGGATTTATACAGGAATTAACAATGCAAATATGACAGTGACAACAATAGGTAATAGAGTTGTTAATGTATCAAACGGTAGCTATCTCTATGGTAGTAACATTTTCAAAGGAAACTACATCGACAACTGTTTGTTTTATGGCATTTATTCTCAATCTGATAATGCAACTGTTTCTGATAATATTATTAAAAACTGTGAACTGCATGGCATCCATATTCAAAACAGAGTAAATGGCATCTACACTGGAAACATCATACAGAACTGTGGACTTGATGGTATAAATGAGAATACAGCTAGTGATTATAATCTGTATATGTTCAACAATTGTCTGTACAATGGAGGCTTTGGTATAGATATAGCAGGTGCGAACAGCAATCAATCATGTAATCTAGGAGTGATAGACCAATGAAGGGTAAAACGAAAATATTTGTTTGGGTTCTATGTTTGCTAATAGTTTTGGTTACAGTATATTCAACTGTGTCTACAGTTAATCGAACTATGTCTTCAACGTCTGATACTATTTATACAGTCATTGTTAACAGCAAAGGAAATCTTTGGAACACATCAGAGGATGTAGTGGGTAATACAACAATCTGTACAAACATTCAGACAGCAATCAATGATTTGACAGATGGAGGAACCGTTTGGTTACCGAGTGGAACATTCAACATTAGTGCATTGAATTTTAAAAATAATGTGAATTTGATTGGAAACGGACAGGCAACGACGCTAAGACGTGCCGATAACACTAGTACGAATATGATTTGGATTGGAAGTAAATGCAATATACTCATTGAAAACATTGCCTTTGAGGGTAATAATGGAACCACGTGGACGTACATGAACACATCGAACATTAGAATTGAGGGAACACCAATATCACAAAATGTAACTATTAAGAATTGTTACTTCAACAACTCTGTTGGTTCTCATATTATGTCCAATGATGGTGCAGCTAATATTACTGTTGAGGATTGTTATTTCAGTAATAGACAACGAGAGAGATACGGTGGAGCTATTTGGTTTAGTGGCCCAAATAGTATTGCAAAGAACAACTTTATTCGTGACACCTATGCATGTGGTATTGTTTATGAAGAAACAACGGATGATAGAGCCTCAGGGGTTGCAGATGGAAACACAATCACAGGAGAGATTGGACATGGAATTCATCTTGGCGGTTCATACGGATTTGCACATGCAAACATCTCTATTGTAAATAATCATATCCATCATTTAAATTCAACTGCATATCTTGATGTGGAAAAACATTACTCAGTAGGTATTTTTGCAGGTGATGTTTCAATAGTATCAAATAATATCATAGAAAACGTTGATAAGTGTGGTATCTATGCGTTTTTCAATAGTACAGTATCAAATAATATTATACGGAATGTCTCAGGACATTTCTCAGGGGGAAAACCAAATGTCTCTGCAGGAATTTTTGTTAACGATAGTAGTATTGTTTTTGGCAACTATATCGAGAATGTTAATGAGCATGGAATATATTTGGCTGGACAGTATGGATTAGAAGAAATCTGTCTGGTATCTGAAAACAAGATTTTGAATACAGGATTAAATGAGTCAACTGAAACAGGTGGTATTTTCTGGTTTAGAGGAAATGGTACATGCACAAATAACTACATTCAAAATGCTGATGTTGGAATACAAATAGGATATAATAAAGATACACAATCAGGTAAAGGTGTAACAGTTATTGGTAACACTATTACTGATGTCTTAAATGGAACTATTATAAACAGTAATAACACCATTGTTTCAGCGAACAGTATCAAACACTGTACATATTTTGGAATCAATAACTCAGGACATAACTGTTCGATATCTGATAATATCATCAATCTCTGTGGTGAGAATGGTATTGATTTGAATGATGTAGAACATAACATTTTGATAGGTAACATCGTGCATTTATGTATCAATGGAATAACGGAAATTGGTTCAAGTGATTGGAATATAATCGGTGCAAACAATTGTTTGTATAATAGTGGAAACGCTATTGATATCAATGGTGCGAACACTATAAATTCAACTAATTTGGGAACGATAGTATGAAGAAGAAAAACATAGTTAGTCTGTGCGTTATTTGTTCATTTATATTAGCATCGACAATAGGGGCATTAGATTTCACTAGAAATGAGGATGAAGAAGACTATCCACCGTTTGAGTTTCCTTCATTTGGGGATGAGTGTGAAGGATGTTGTGGGTTGGTGGCTACTGGTACAGTTGTAAAAGATAACAGAAGTATTTTTTGGAAGAACCGACATTCAACAGCTACAGATGTAGAACCAAATCATTATGATTGGCCTGGTGCAAATTATAGTTTCTGGTTAACGGGGCCACTTGGTTTTAATGAAGTTGGTCTTGCAATAGGTAATTTCCAGACCAGTGATTGTAATTATACGTTAAACAATCCACAAGGGTTCACCGACAATTCAATTCATTATGCTACTATTATGTATGAATGTCTTGCAAACTACTCAACAGTTGGAGATGCTGTTGCTCATCTAACTGCTCACCTAGGTGAAAATTGTATGACTGTAGGTATTGTTAGTAAAGAACCTGGTGTTGGAGCTGTTATTGATTTTGGGTGGCAAACAGGACAACGGAGTTATCATGTTAGTTGGATAAACAATTCATTTGCAGCTTTAGCAAATCATTTCTATGAATGGAATGATAATGATAGTGATTGGACAGATATTAGAATAGAGATGATGTGTTGGGATATTCTCAACAATGGAACAGGAATAGATGAAGATTGTCCAAATCTTATTTCTTGGAGAGATGTTGTCCAGTGGGGAGCAAGAAATGTAAGTGGATTGGAGTGGGGTGCAGATACATTTAGTTGTGCTAGTAAAGCAACTCATAAATCTTGCACAAATGGTATGGTTGCTGTAAGTGGAAATGATAGTTTCAATGGTTCAGGAAATATAGCTTGGGTTGAGTGTGGGAGACAACCTTTGGTTGGCATCTTTTTACCATTGGGTTGTTCGTATATTCATGCAGATGGTGATTTTCCTTCATTCTGGAGAGATGGAAATGGAATGGAAGATTATACTGATTATAAGGTAAATTATGCATCTGGTTCAGAACCAGACCCAGGAGACAATACATATAATTGTTCAAAAACTAGAGAGATTCAAAATTTTACATTTACTTGTGAGAACTGGACATTTGATGCATACGAAGAATTTATGGATAATTTTGGTTCGTTTACAAATGATTCTGAAGTAGAAGATGCATTGGAACAGTTTGCTGATGAGAACTCAAGTTTTGCTTTAGAAAACTATACACTCAATCAGACAATGGAAGATTATACATTTGACACTCAGGATTATGGTTCAAGTATTTTGCAGATAAATATCAACCACAGTTTCATTATGGAACCATTAGTTGATTTTCCACTTCTTGTTAAAATTAATAGTACTATAGGTTCAACGTGTGATGGAGGAAATAGCATACGGTTCAATAACTCTGATAATACAAGTGAACTTAACTATGAAATAGATTGTTGGAATTCCAGTAGTGACAGTTTTGTGTGGGTGCGTGTTCCAGAGGTAAGTTCAAACGAAGACACTGTTCTCTGGATGACATTTAATAATTCAGAGATGGAAGATGGACAAAATACAACTGGCGTATGGGATGACAATTTTGTGTTAGTTTGCCACATGAATGATTATAATTCTACACAGGTTAATGGAAGCACTTTTAATGCATTCCTTGGTGCTAAAGTAAATGCATCTGATGAAAACGGGTCTGGTAAGATTGGTAATTCACAGGATTTATCATATACATCTAACACAACAATTACGTTTCCTCACCATGATGTTCTAAATACAACGTGGGAAAAGATAACAGTTGAGGGATGGTGGAAGTTTTCAGATACATCGACAACTATGGGATTATGGAGTAAAGGTGCAACGCCAGGATATACTAACGGTTGGGATATGTATAAGAGCGGAACAATGCAAAAAATCACTTGGAGATGCAACGGATGGAATTGTACAGATACAGCTACAGAAAATGATTATATCGCAGTTAATGATATGTGGTATTATCATTCATATACATTTGATAATAGTTCATTACCAGGTGCTTATTCTACAATTCTTTATATCAACGATGAATATCTAAGAACTGTTGGAAGTGGTGGTTGTCCTGACTATCGTATGATTTGGGGAAGTCTTTTAAATAATTCAAATGACCTTACTCTTGGAAAATATAAAGGAACTACCGATTATTATACCGATGGTGGTGTAGATGAAGTACGAATATCAAACATTGCACGAAACGAGTCTTGGATTAATGCAACGTTTTATAATGTAAACAGAACAGATGAGTTTGTGTATTTTGGTGATGTTCAAAGTTCTTATAATCCAAGTAAGGTTCTGCGTATAGCAATTGACCATGATTATATTGATGAACCGCTAGCTGAATTTCCAGTTCTTATTCCTATTAATGCAACTCTTGGTGCTGAATGTGATTCTGGCAATAGTATATCATTTAATAATTCTGATAATACGACAGTGTTGAACTTTGAGATTGAAAATGGAAGTAACTGGGATGAAAGTGGTACGAACTATGTATGGGTTAATGTTACAGAAGTAAGTGCAGATGAAGATACAGTTATTTGGATGCGATATAATGATACATTCTGTGATTCACAAGAAAATGCAGATGGTGTGTGGAATATCAATTATACATTAGTACACCATTTGAATGAAACCAGTGGAACCTTTATTGATTCATCTTTGTTTAGTAACGATGGAACATTGACGGATGTTGATGGAAGTTGTGTTCGTGGTACTCCAGTTACAATAGGAAGTGGTGTGGATTTAACAGACAATTCATCTGATTATATCAGTTTTGGTTCAGATTCAAGTTTGCACTCGGACAACTTCACATATGAATTAATGATTGGCGAAATAAATCACCAAGATACACATAATATTGTTGTAGGAACGTGGAATAATGCTTGGAACCACGGGTTAAAACTACTAAATGTTGATGTGTTTGGTCGAAGTCTTATAATTTTAAATTCAACTTGTTATGCATATATGAGTACAGTATCAAATACTACAACAGCTAAAGACACATACTATGCGTTTACAATGACAGGTGCATCAAAAGGTGATATTCTTAATTCTACTATACAACAAAATCTTTCTGCGTTATCATTGTATACAGGAAGTCTTACTACCTTACCTTTAGAAAAGACAGGTGCATTTACTACTGGATATAGCGGAAGTGGTGGTTGCTACTTAAATGGCACTGTTGATGAAATTAGAATGTCTAATTGTGAACGAAACGCTAGTTGGTTGAAAGCATCATATCATAGTTCTAATCAAACATTTGATTTCTTGAAATATGGGCCACAATATTCTGAACCAACTGTTTCAACTCTTGAAGCTACAAGTATCACAAATAGTTCTGCAATTATCTGGGGAAATCTTACAAGTGGTGGTGGTGAAAACTGTACAGTATGGTTAGAGTGGGATACGTATACTGTTTTACAAGAATATGAAGCTGAAGAAGAAGGAGAATGTGGTTGTCTAATTGCAACAGGAACAGCATGTAGAGATGGTAGAAGTATTATTTGGAAAAATAGACATTCAACAAATGAATATCAGAAAGTGTATTTCTATAATGGAACAAACTATTCTTATTGGGGTGTCGGTAATGACAGTGGAATGTGTCGAATGGGGATGAATGAAAAAGGTTTGATATTAGCTAATGCTGATGACGAGGGGAACTCACATCTACTGGGTAACTATTCATATAATTCTGATGAAGGTAGCCTTAATGAAGACAACGATTTACATATTCCTCTTGGTAACTGGTCAACAGTAGAAGAAACTGTTGATTATCTTAAAGACCATATGTGGTTGAATGGGTTGATGTTGATTGTTTCAGCACAACCAGGTGTTGGTGCTCTTGTTTCAAAAGATAATGCTAACCATGTAAATGTCACATGGATGAACAATACATGGGCGCCAATTGCAAACTGTTGGTACACTGAACAAGACCAACGGTGGAACGACCCAGATGCAGAGGTTATTTATGATGTTGTTCTTAATTGGACGACAAATAGTACAACTAGATATGGAGACGACCTTATCTGTTATGAGGACTGCGTTAGTATCCTATCTAAATTAAACAACGATTATGAACCTGTTGGATATAGTGGAACATATTCTTTGAATACAGGTATCAGTAAGTACAATGCTAAATCATTTATGGTTGCACTTGGTGGAAACGACAGTTATGATGGTGCATTATCAATGGCGTGGCTTGGATTTGGTAATACAACCCAATTGGAAGTTGGATTGCCTTTAGGAATAAAATATATGGAAGGAGAACAAGATATTCCTGCTAACTTTACTGAAAGTCCATATAATGGTAACTTAGGTATTCAGTATTTCACTGATGAAAAATCAAATTATGCTATTAGTGGAAATAGTGTATGTAGGTCTTGTGTACGTGACATCTGGAATTTCACCAAACCGATTGAAAATATGACCTTTAATGAATATAACGTTTTGATGGAAACAATAATGACTTGTGCGAATGTAACAGAAGCTAATGAAAGAATAGAACGGTTTGCAGATGAACAGATGTATCGTGCTTTAAAAGCATATGTAGAAAACTCTACATTCTTTTCAACAAATTCAACATCAGAATTTATTTTAAGTGGTATATTTAATGATTCTTTAACCGAGTTATATCCTGGAACAGTCTATCACTATAGAGCATTTGCAAATAACAGTGCTGAACACGGGTATGGTGAAGAACTGCGATTCATGACATTACCAAAAGCACCAACTGGTATATCTGTAGTTAACAATGGTTCTAATTTTATTAATTTTTCATGGTCAAAGGGAAACGGTTCACATCTAACAGTTGTTGAAAGAAACACATCTTCTGATTGGACAAGAGGAAATGGAACAGTTATCTATAGTGGGCCGTTGAACTATTATAATGATACAGGACTGCCGTTATCAACGACATATTACTATAAATTCTGGGGTTATACAGAAGAGGAAGACTTATCTCAATATAGTTTTGATAATGCAGACTTACTCTTTGAAACAGAAGGTTCAACAGAAACAATAACATTTACTTTAGAAACAGCTTTAGATATAAATATAGCTAATATAACAGAAGTGCCAATAATAGTAAATATAACAACTAATAATACAAGAATAAAAAATGAAACTATATTATTTGCAAGGACAGCAAGTTATGATACAACAGCAAAGAACGCATCGTTTATGGCACCATCTAATCCAGTAGCACCAAATTTAATTAGAGGGCATGGAAGAAATCTGGGGTATTGGTTTGAACAATTTAATGATTCTGGAACAGGGGAACTTGGTGAAATAGGTGAATGGTCTTGTGGTGCATTACCAAATTCATCTAAATTTACAGTATTAAATTATGGAGATAATTGGACTAGAGTTCAAGTATTGCCATGTTCATGTGCTTTATTCCCAAAGTTCTGGTATTTAGATAGAAAACAAATGATGTATGAAACAAAGACTGACCAATATTCTCCAATTTATTCACAGAATATACTTAAAACAGAATTTAATTTAACAGGTATAACACCAGATGAATATGCTTGGAATAATAATTGGTTAAATGCAACACATCATATATTCTTTTATGCAAATGCAACATCAGGAGACAAACCATTAAATGTTTGGTATGCAAATGAATCCTATACGACAGGAAACCCAAGTACATCACCCTATTGCGTATTTTTGGGTTCAGTTACACCTGGTCAAGATTATTCATATTCATTGTTAAATTCAAAATATTATAATCTTACATTTTCGACTAATAACGGAAGTATTGGTGGAATAGGCATAACAACATCATATTATTTTATATTTACAAGTAATGCAAATTATGATGATGCGTGGAAACTTTATTATGCTGACGGAAATGAAACAGTTGGAACGGGTTACTTTGACTTTTTAAATACAACTGTTGCTGAAATATCAACAAATAATGGAACAGTTTGGCATACTTTTGGAAATGATACAATTGATGATGAAGTATTATGGCTTAAGTTTGATGAAGGTGCAGGCGATGTTTGTATAGATAGTTCAGAAATTTATTCAGGACATTATCATAATGGAACAAGAAATGGTGCAACATGGAATGCATCAGGACACGAAGGAAGTTGTTTAGACTTTGATGGAACAACAGATTATGTTAATATAACTAATGACCCAGATGGACATTTAAACTTTACAACTGAAATGACAGTTTCATGCTTGATTAATCCTGCAAATTTAGCACCTTATGATTATTGGATATCAAAAGAAGATTCATTTAGATTTGGAACATCAAATAATAAAAATAGACCAAGATTTGGTTTTTATAGAGGTGGTTGGAAACAAGAATCAACAGGAAATGATTACTTATTTGATGGAGATACTTGGTATCATGTTGCAGTAACATTTAATTCAACAGAACCAGAAACTGTAGTTATGTATGTTAATGGAACAGAAGTTCACAGACAATCTGGTTTTGCTGGTACAGGTAATATGGAATCTGGAATAGGTGACATATATATAGGAACAAGATATGGTATAACTGCAGGTTGGAGTGGTTCAATTGATGATGTAAGATTATGGAATAGGACATTATCACCTGATGAAATATACGATGTTTATGCAAATGTTACAAGAAAAGGTTGTCCTGATGTAAACTTTAATGTTGGAAATCCAGAAAATGATAGAATAATTTATAAATTTTACGCTGAACTTGAAGATGGTTCAGAAGGAACATGGAGTCAAGAATGGTATGATGTTTTAGGAGATGTTAATTTTCCTCCTGCTAGTTTATCAGTTGTTTCACCACAAGTAAATGGAACATATTATGCTTTAGATAACCAAACAATATTATTTGAATGGTTGGGTGACCCAAATTATGACGATTGTTGGATAAATACAACAATTGAATATTCAAATGGAACATTTATTAATTGGTATAATAATAGGTCAATTCCTGGTTGGTATCAAAAACAAAATACTCTATATACAAATTATTTAACACCTTCAAATTATTCATTAAAAGCAGGAGATTATAAATTAAATGTAACAATTACAGATAACCAATCAGCAACAACTAATAATATATTTGGATTTAAGGTAACAGAATTAAATATAACCTCGCCATCACCAACAGACCAATCACAAGATGTTGCAGTTCCTCTTGACTACTTTGCAATTACAATTAATCATTCATATGGAGAATCATTTAATATAACATGGAAACAAAATAATTGTACAGGAACTATATTTAATACAACATTTTGCACATCAAATGGAACTTATTATGCATATAATACATCGTGGGTTGAAAATTATACTACAGATTATAGGTGGGCTATTTGTGTGAATGAAACTAGTTCAATTCATTGGTTAAATAAAACTTATGTATTTGAAACACAAGATGGAACTAGTATTACTGGACCATATCCAACCAATCAATCAATAGGACAAGCAAGACCGCCAGTAAATCTCAGTGCATATATTAATGGAACTAATTTAGATATCACAATTAAATATATTAATATAACTGGTACAACAAATTCAATTGATACATTAGCAACTTGGACAGGAGAAACATCTGGTTATTTCTCTGTTAATCCATTAGCAAATGCAACTTTAACAACTCAATTTCTTTGGGGAAACACCATATATTATTGGTATATTAATGTTACTGATGGTTCAACTTGGTTTAATGAATCTTATTATTATACCACAACAGGAAGTAGGTATGATATTGATAATTCTACTGACGTAGTGGCGACGGATGTAACTGTGGATTGGCAACATAGGTTTGGAGAAAAAATGTATGATGGCATCTATGACGTAGATGGGTCAGGCGACATTACTGCAACAGATGCATCAATTATATGGCAAAATAGGACTTGATAATATGAAAAATAAAAAAGAAATAAAAGCTGTAATTATTATTATATTATTATTAGTTTCAATTAGTACTATATTTATAACAGGTAGTAGTAAAATAAATAATAATGATTTTGATAAACAAGCCAATCCAACTATTTCTTCTATTTATCCAATTAATAGTTCAACAGGAAATATAGTTAATCCAATATTAAATGTAACAATTTCAGATGCTGACGGAGAAAATATGAATATTACTTGGTATGGTAAGGTTGGTGCAGTATATAATGATTCAGCAGAATCAATAATCATTAATAATACAAAATGTTTTATATCAAATAGAGTTCCTCTTGAAAGAAATCTTTGGTTTGCTAATGGAAGTTATTGGGCTTTCTTTGGCCAAGGTGTTCCAGCAAAAAGAACAGTTTATTCATCAAGTACTGATGGAATAACTTGGAGTACACCAACTTATATTTGTGATGGTCACACATATGGAGGAGGAGCAGATTTTTGTTCTTGGACATATGAAGATTTAGTTCATACAATTTGGTCATATCCAGATATATATGGTGGAAGAGATTCAGAGTATAGATGTGGTCTTTTAAATAGTAATGGAAGTATTACTTGGTTAGCAGGAGGCGAACAAGTTATAGATACATCTGGTTATATGGGTGACCCAACTATATGTGTTAACACAACTGGTTATCCTTTTGTTGGATTATTAAATATTACAACACTTCATAAATTATTTATGCCTTTTGTAGCATTATCAACTACTAATAATGGAACATTTACAATGAAAACACCTAATTATCCTTTAAATATGATGAATTCTCCTAAATGGTATCAACCTATAGTTCTTCCTTTACTTAATGGAAATGTATATTGTGTTTATGCTTATAGTATAAGTACAAATTCAACAGGAGAAATTTATGGTAAATTATGGAATGGAACTGATTGGGGAACAAATGAACAAGCTGTAGATGATGATGTAATGTATTCAGATTATTATGACCAATTTAATGCAATATCAATTGATAATGATGTTCATGTTACGTTTTTACAAAATGTTACTTATAATATAATGCATGTTTATAGAAATGGAACAACAGGAAATTGGTCAGAACCTCAAATAATTAATCAAACAGTTCATTCAGAAACATCTCCAGTATTATCAAAAACAAGTAATGGTGGTTTAGTTTGTATTTGGTCTAACAATGATAAAGTTTATTATAAAATGTATTATGGAGGTAATTGGACTACTACACCAACAGAATGGATTGATTCATCAATTCATAATCATAGCAGACTAAGTGTAAGTAATGGAGAACAAAATGGAAAAATAATGTTTACTTATTTAAAACAAATTGATAATAATTATTCATTATATTATAATACTTTAAATAATACTGGTGAAAAAGGTTGGGTAATTATAGGAGAAAACCAATCTGTAGGTAATGGAACTTATGAATGTCAAGTTCCTTATTTTAATACAAATAATTATACTTATCAATGGAAAGTAGAAGTTGATGATGGAGCAGGAACTACAACTGAATCTTATTCTTTTACTATAGGAGAAGGTGAAGGAAATACTACAAATTATTATATTAAACCTGGATATCCAAATTGTACATATGGACCGCCTGACTTTGACCAAAAGCAAGAAGACCATAGTTGGGAAGGAATTCATCCTGGAGATATGATATCACCCCAATGGTTTATGTGTGGACCAGTAGCACTTACAAATTGTTTATGGTGGCTTGATTGTAAGACAAACAATAATTCTAATCCAAACTATAAATTACCAGCTTTATGTCCTGGAGCAAATACAACTGACCCAAATAATGTAGTACCATTAGTTGATTGGGTAGCAGAGTATGTAAATTGTACAATGCCAATGGGACTTCCAGGTGAACAAAGTGGAACAAATGCAAGTAGTATGACTGAAGGAATTCTTAATATATTAAATGCAACAACAGGTTGGTCTAATACTTTTGAATTAGAAGTAGAAGGACAAGGACAATGGGATGCAACTTGTAGGGTTAATTATACAAATATTACAAATCACTTAGATGATTGTGATGATGTTGTTTTACTAATTGGATTTTGGTGTGGTGATGTTAGAGTAGGAGGTCATTATGTTCAAGTAGCAGGATATGACCAAAACAATACAGCTCTTTTATTTGCTGACCCATACTTTGATAATGCAGAACATGGTGGAGCAGGTTGGACTTCAACACATAATCATGACTTTTATGAAAACGCATCACATAATTGGACACAAAATGTAAGTTATGATTGTTATAATGTTACAAAAGGAGATGGACCAGGCGAATCAATTTGTGATTGGTATTATCTTGAAGATTATCCAGCAGGTAATGGTAGTAATTGGTCATATATTAATTATTGGGACAATTGTTATACAGGAGATGCTTGGGGTTGTAATGACGATGTTAATGTAACCTTAGAAATTGCTTGGTATATTAAATATGATTGTTGTTTAAATGTAAATAAAACAGTTTGGAATTCAACATCAGGAATATGGGAAGAAGGAATATATGAAGATTGGATTCAAAATGATACTGCAACCTTTAATATAAGTTGGCATGATTGTGGTTCAGATGTATCAGATAATATTACTATAGTTGATACTTTATACAATCAATTAGAATATGATAATGGAACAGGAGTATTTTATCATACAAATGGTACTTATTATGCCAGAGAACCTGATTACATAACTACTGAAGGCGGAGAATTTTGGCATCAACATTTATACTGGAACTTAACTCAGGAAGAAGCAGATATGGTTTATTGCAATACATCATATATTCAATTTAATGCATCTACAGAAAATGTATCAGGTTATGCTTGGAATAATGTAACAGTTTATGTAACAGAATATGACCATGAGTTTTGGGATTCAGGTTGTTATAACTCAAGTTCTGCTTTTGTTTATATATCACAATTAAATGAAAGCATCACTTGTCCTTGTTGTGGAGTTGAAGCAAGTAATTGGAATTTAACTGAACATCCAACAAATAATTCATTAGAAAATAGTGATTGGCTTGAATATGAATCAATTAAATGGTTAGCATATAATGAAACATTAAATAAACCTCATAATTGGTCAACAGCATATAGGTATGACAATAGTGATGGATTAGGAGGCGATATCGCTGGACTATCATATACAATATCAAACCATTCTTCTGCTAATAGAACATCTGCATTATTAAGGATGAGATATAATCATACAGGTAATACAACAACTGAACCATATGTTGGAGTAATATATTCATTTATAAATAATGATGAATATGATATGGTATTATTTGGAACAGATAAAGTATTCTTATTATCTAAATTTGTTGGAGGTGCAATGGTTAATACAAAAGATGGAACAGCAGTAGCAGGTCCTGATGATTGTTATAACTATTGGGAAGTATTATGGTCATGTGACCCTGGATTTGATTATGATGTATTTCCAAATAGTAATGATACAGGATATGATGGAATATGGGTAAGAACTCTTTATAATGCCCTTGCTGGAACAATCAATGCTAAAGCGTGGCCTATATATGATACATCAACTGATTTTAGTTATGATGTTGAACCTTCTGGATGGATATGTGATAATGAAACAGAAGGAGGAGCACATTATGAAAATATTCAAGAACAACAAGCAGTATGTTGGGGTCTTGTAACTTGGAATCCATATGATGTATCATTTACAGCAGATTTTGATAAAATAGATATGTGGCAACTTAATTATAGTAGAGATGAATTAGCAAATGCCTCACAAATAGAAAACCATTCAGTATATGGACAAGATGGAATACCTTTAATGGAGTTTCCATTGCATAACATATCATTAAAAGAAGCAAATATAACATTATATAGTGATTGTTATTGGGAATACTTTGCAGGAAATCTTTCATGGGATGAATATTTAGATTGTATAACTAAAACTGGAATTAATATATCATCATTATTTAGTATGGAATCAAGATATTATACACCAAATATAAGTTGTGCTAATTGGTGGGAATGGAGTGACCAAAATGGAAGTATTTATTATTATACCTCAGTTTTAACAAATATTTCTGCACCATATCATGAAACTTTAGCAATACATATAGAAGATACAACTGATGGAACACAAGATGATTATGATGCTGCGGTTGTTGCTATAGATATAGATAATGACGGTAATTGGGATGATAATGATGTTTGTGCAATTTGGTATTCTTGGTATGACCCATTCTGGTTATCTTGGCAAACTAATGTAACATTTTATAGAGGAACTGAAGAAGTAACACCAACTGATGTTGATACTGTGGCAGGTTGGGAGTATGCTTTAACTTATGGTGCATTTGAAAGTTGTATGCCTCCGTATCATAGAAATTATTGGCATAGAAGTTATTTTATAGAAGCACCAAGATTTTATTTTGAAAAAGACCATGTTGGTAGTCATCAATATCTAAATACTAATGATACTTTTGGTTTACATGTAATGACAATTAATAGAGGAATGGATACTAATGAAACTTTAACTGCAGTTTGGGAAAATTGGAATGAATCAAATAATTATTCATTATACAATTATTATGCTTGTGATGATGCTTTTGGCGGTCATTTAGAACCTTGGAATGCTTACATGAATATTACTACTAATGCTCAAATGTGTGATTTTTATAATGGAACTTGGACTGGACCAACAGAAACTAATATGGATAATTGGGGACATGGAAGAATTGGACCAGGTTGGCAGATGCAAGATAGTTATAATGAAATGAATGCAACAAAAGAATGTAATATATCACAAATAATAGATGATACAACTTGGCATCATGTTAATTATACAATAAATGTATCTAATACTGGTTCAGTTAATAATACAAATGTAACTGTAAATGATACTTTACCTGAAGGATGTACATATGTAATGTCAAGTCTTCCACCAGCAAATGTAACTGGTTCTGATAGAAATTATACATTTAATGTAACTGCAAATCAAAAGGCAGGAGATATTGATTCATTTAATATAACAATAAATGTTACTGCTGGTGCAGCACCAAGTGGAACTTATCTATATAATTATATAAATGGTACATGTCTTGAAGGAGCATTTGATTTAGCAAATGATAGTTTCCTTTATGGTTCAAACACTGCTCCAATAATCAATTGGACTTATCCTGTAAATGGTTCAACATCTGCACACATATCATTTTATAATTTTAGTTGTTATGTTTATGATATAAATGGTGACCTTATGAATGTAACATTTAGATGTAATAAGACAACAACTTGGACTGGTAGTTGGAGTGATATTGGAACTAATTCATCAGTGCCAACTGGAGTTTATATGTGTAATCAATCATTTAATACATCACAAAGATATAATACAAAATGGCGATGGGGAAATACAACTTATTACTGTAGATTAGTTGTAGATGATGGAACAGTATGGGAAAATAAAACTTATGCATTTAGAACTGGAAGTACAAGATATGATATGGATACAAGTTATGATGTAACTGCTACTGATGTTACTTGGGGATGGACTAATAGACAAGGAGAATATTCATACTTAGGAATTTATGATGTTGATGAAAGTGGTGATATAACTGCTACTGACGCATCAATAATTTGGGCTAACCGTACTTAGTGGAGGTTAGGAGATAAGAATAAAGGAAATAAAAAATAGGTGAAAAGAAATGAAAAATAAAGTAGTGGCAAACTTAGTAATGTTTGCAATAATAATGGCGCTAGTATCATCGCTATTTGTAAGTCCTACAATAGCAGAAGACTATGACCCGCAGGATACAAAATCAGGTTGTTTAGTTCCTTCAATACATAATGTTACAATAGGAGATGATTTTTATGTAACATTGTATATAGATTCAGGAACTGATTCTGTTACAAGTTTTGTTGTAAGAATATTAGAGTGGAATACAGTTTTAGGAGCAGTTAATGTTACAAATAATCCTGGTGGTACACCAAATGCAGATTGGAATTGTTCATTTACATCAACTTGGAAAGCAGGTGGAATGTATGATGATGGTGACCTTCATAATACAACAGGCAATTTAACATATGGACCACAAGCAACTGTATTAGGTGGAGTAACTGGCAATAATTCTGCAGCAAGAATTAATTTTACTGCTTTAAGTCCTGGTTTTATAAATATATTTATTCCACAAGCATCTCCTTGGAATCCAGCACAAAGTGGTTTAGATATTGGTGCAGGTGCAGCAGATTGGTGGCGAAATTGTAGTGTAACTGTTCATCCTCAAGGTCCAACAGGTCTAACTGCCACAACATATAATCATACAATAATTAATATTACTGGTATGGCAAGAGGAACAGGAGCAGATACAGTATTACTTTGTGGAAAGACAGGTAGTTATCCATCAAATTATGGTGATAGTCTTTTATACAATGGAACTAATTCAACATATAACCATACTAATTTAAATAACTGTTCAAGTTATTATTATAGAGCTTGGACTTATAATACTACAACAAATATTTATAGTATAGCAAACCAGTCAGCAACAGCAACTACAAGTTGTTACACAAACTTTAGTTTTACAGGAGCATCACCAACCAATGGTTCAACTTATACAAATTGTACTTATTCAGTACCAGTAAATGTGACGGTAACAAATAATGGCGGTCATACTTTTAGTTATTGGGTAAATGGTTCTAATGGTCAAACTGCTTCAGGTACAGGTCAAGCAGCAAATTCATCAGTAGGTAGAACCTTAAGTTCATTATCACACAATACAAGTTATTGGTGGAATGTAACTGTAACAGATACAATAGGTGATTCTAATGAAGTACATTATTATTTTACAACTGGAATAGGTGGCGGTACTGCTCCAGCAGGAAGTAATCCTGGTCCAATAAATGGAGCAACTGATGAAGGAGCAAATTCACCAACATTTAATCTAACTGTTACTGATGCAAATTCAGACCCAATGGAAGTATCATTTTATTGGACTAATGGCTCAATAATAGGAACTGATAGTTATACACCAACTGGAGGTTCAGCATCAACAACATTTGGTGGTAACTTAGAATTAAATACAACTTATTATTGGTATGCTTTAGTAAATGATACTGCAGGATGTCAATCAACAAGAGTTCCAGCATCAGGTACTTATTCATTTACAACACAAGCAAGTGCAGTAGCAATTTATAAAGAATGGGATGTAGATTCTAATAATATGATAACTGCTTGGGTTAATGTAACAAATAATGGTGATATTAATTTAACCAATATTCAAGTCAATGAATCATATCATAGTAATATAACATTTGGTGGAGCAACTCCAGTAAATGATTCAGGTGATAGTAATACTTGGACTATACCATATCTTAATGTAAGTGGATATGAAAATCATTGGTATAATATCACTATATACTTAAACTTATCTGGTAGAGTATTAAATGGAACATCAGTTACTGATACTGTCTGGGCAATAGTTAATGGTACAAATGTAACAGCATCAACATCAGCATTAACATATTGTTTTTATGCCACAAAGGAATATCATGGGTCAGCAATTCCATGGGATGGTACCACAATCAATTATTCAATCAATGTGACAAACTGTGGTAACTTTGTTTTAAACTGGGTACAAATTAATGAAACATACTATCACAATACATCATTCAATGATTCAAGTATAACTCCATCACTTGGAAATGAAACATTTAATATAACCTCAGTTCTTCCAGGAGCTACAAGTTCAATGTGGTTACTACTAAATATTAATGGAACAAACTTTGATAATGGTTCTTCAATTTGGAATAATTTTACATTATCAACCAATGAAACATCTGATGAAATAACTCAGAGGGTATATGATACTCTTGGTGCAAGAACAGAAGCAATCAGAATTATTTATAAATCAAGTCTTACAGAGGTAGAAACAATAGGTAACGATGTGCTCAATATACTTGGTATACTAATAATAATATCAGCGATACTAATGATTGTATACATTGTATACAGACAAGGTTTATTTGGTGGAGGCGGTGAAGGAGAATCTGGTGGTGAATAGGTTGGTGGACTATAGGTCCTGCTATCTCTTTCACTTTCCTTTCTCTTGGCAGGGCCTACTTTCCTCCTAAGGTGTAATTATGTATAAACCAATGAAACTTAAACCAATAAAAATCAAACCTATAAATTTTCATTTAAATTTAGATACAGATAGAGACAAAGTGCTTGACTGGAAAGATTGCCAACCTTTTAATCCTCATAAGCAAGGTTGGTGGCATGATATCAAAAAGAAAGTTTCAGGTGGTCCAGGAGAAGCACAACAATTACAGAAAGATATTGAAGATTTTAAATATAATGAAAAAACAGGAGAATATGAATTAAGAAATAAAAAGAAAAAACTTGGAGAAGAAGGATATATTAAAGAAGGAGCAGAAGAATTAACAACTGACATAAAAAAATATGGAAAGAAAGCAGGTGAGTATATTGCTGAAAAAGTAGGGCAAGGAGCAGATGTAACAGTAAAAGCAGGAAAAAGAATGAAAGATATGGGTGAAGTTTTAACTGAACAAGGAGGATTTAGACAAGCAAGGTCAAATGTAAGAGAAGGTTTAAAAACTAAACAACCAATATCATCAATGTTTCCTAAAAAAAGAAGTAGTTCCAGACCTCCACCTTCAACAGGATGGTGGGGTAGTCCTTCATATCAAGAACCAAGGATACCAAGATTGCCTAGTTCAACAGTAGAAACAGAATCAGATGAAATAGAAATACCTGAAGAATATAAAGAGAAATTAGGTATTGAAGCAGAAGAGTATTCTTCTGTAAAAGTTCCTTATGATATGAAAAGGTCATCACATTATCAAGAACAATCATCATTTGGTCGTGGAGTAGTTCCATATAGACCAGTATCAGCAAAACAGGCAATACTTAAAGTTCCTCCTGTTAAAGCAATGCCAACAAAAAGGAATCAAATAACAAGGCCAAAAGGATTAATGCCAATGGCAACTATAAATTTTAAAAGTCCAAGATTTATGTATTTTGGAAGGAGAGTAAGAAGATGAAAAAAGTACCAATAATAAAATTAAGTGATGATGCAAGTGAAGGAATAGTTAAATTAAAACAAGATACAAGGTCCGTTTATAAATGGAGTAAAAAAAGATATTATAGATGGAAGAAAAAAAGAAAAAGAGTTAAGGTGAAAAAATGAAAAAAATATCATTAAAAGTTAAAGCCGAAGAAGTAAAAATAATGAAGCCAGTACCAATTAAACAGTTAAGATTGAAAGTTAAAGCAGACCCAGCGGAAAGAATAAAGAAGATAAGAGGTAAAAAAGTAAGTAAAAAGAAATCTATAAAAGGAAAACCAGTGAAGTCAAAGAAGAAATATAAGTTAGATAAAAAAGTTAAACATTCATATTGAGGTTTGATAATATAAAAAGAAGAAAGCTTAATGCAAAATCACCTAAAAGGATAAGGCCAAAGGTTAGAACAAAAATTCATAAAAGAGTTAGATATAAAAAGAGGTGAGAAATGAAAAGTATTAAAACTCGAAGATTAAAAACTCGAAGAGTAAAAAAAGGAAAGCAACTGAAACGAACAAGAATAAAAGGAAAAAGAATAAAATATTAAGGAGGTGAAATAGAATGGAGCATGGACCATTTAAAAATAAAGGTAATGCTAAAGATTTTGCGTCTAAGATGCGAAAGAAAGGTTTTGAGGCAGGACTTTATAAAGCAAAAGGCAAGTGGAAAGTTAGTGTAACAAGAAAATGAGGTAATAATATGACGAAAAAGAAAAAATATTATTATAGAAAAGTAAAAGGCAAGAAAAGTAAAGTAAGATGTAAAATGCCAAAAAAATAAATAAAAAGTCTAATGGAGAAGGGTATTAAATTACCCTTCCTCAGTAATTAATTAAAAAGTATATACTTTAATAATTACTAAGTAAAATAAGGTGACTAAAGTGAAAATGTATCCAAAAAGTAGAATGAAACAGAAGCAATTCAAATTAAATTTAAATTACTTTAACAAATACAAAGTAATTGGAGGAAAGAAGTATCAGTATAATGGCACAGTGCCAATTAAGATGAAAGATGATATAATTAAGGTTTATAGACGACATAACTTAATTTTAAAAGTTGAGTCTGATAGGTTTGATAAAAAAATGATTCAGTTGTGGAGTAGGAGGAAGTAAAATGGTTTATGTTAATTCCAAAAAGAAAAAGAAACTTATGAAAAAGCGACAGAAGGAAGAACAATTTATTAGAAATAATCCCGACCTCTATATGGCTTATAGAAATAGAGGATTCGGTCATGAAAAAGCAGTTTATTATATGAAAAAGGAACTATCACAAAAGAAAGTTAAGAAAGGCACAAAGACACTTGAGAAACTTAAAGGAAGATATCAAATGAATGTAGAGAGGCCAGGCATACAGGCAATATCACTTGAGGATATAGAGAGGACAAAGGCAGTTGATGATTGGATTAATAATATGACACAGAAAGGTGCGATAGTTGATATGGGGTATCAATTGAAGTTTCCAAAGAATGAAAAATTAGGGAGGTATTAAGAATGACAGTATATGTTGGTATGAAAGTAACAAAACAAAATTGGAAAAAGATTGTTAAAAAGTTAAAAGAAAAAAATAAAATGGTTTATACTAGAACAGGAAAAAAGATTCCAGCGAGAAAAGCAAAGTTTCAGTTAGAATTAACTGTGGATGGAACTTATGATATATCTGCAAGATGGAAATAATCAAATATTAAAAAGACCAAAAAGTTAAAATATGAGGTAAAGAATATAGATGTGGTGACGAAATGGAAAATATTGGAACAAACTTAAAAAAAGGCGATTGGGTATATGGGCCTCTTATACCAACCTCTGCAAGAGGAAAGGTAATTGATATAGGTGAATATGAAAAACTTTCAAAATTTGATACTTCAGGGGCAATGAAAGAATCAATTAAGTATGGAGGATGCTCTACATATAATTGTGTAGCTGTTAAGTTTCCAGATGGTCATACAGCAGTTTATCCAAAGCAAGAAGTATATAGAGTAACAAATATGTCTCCAGTTGTTCAAGGAAGGCGAATGGATAAAAGGGGTAATTAAAATGACAGCATGGAGTATAAGAACATCAAAAGGAAGAGAAAAACTTGGTTCCTTTTTTGGAACAAGAAAAGAAGCTGTTAGATGGGTGAAGAAACATTATAAAATACCTTTTCAACTTGTTTCTTCCAAAACTGGAAAAACTTATATTTATAACAAAGGCAAAGATAGACAATTAGGTTGTATAATTTATAAAGGAAAATACATATATAAATAGAGGTGATATAATGGCAGTATATTGGTATAAATATAGAAGCAAACCATCAGGCAAAGTATTAACTTATGTAGCATCAAATAAAAAACTTGCTGAGCAACAAAGAAAGAAAAGCATGAAACAAGGATTTAAGTGCACACCAATAAGTAAGAGTTATGGTGATGGTGCACTTATTTGGGGTCACAAGGTGGGCAAATGAGTCATTTAATTAGAAGAAAAAGAAAATTTGATGGAAAGACGTATATTGCAAAAGAAGCATTTAACTCACAAACATATGCGAAAGGAGTAGCTTATCATATGAAAAAGATGGGATATAGTATTAGAATTACAAAAGAGAAAATGCCAAAAGGTGGATATGAATATTATTTATGGGCAAGGAGGACATAAAATGACATACAGCGCTGCCGATGCAGCAGGAACAATAATGCCTATAGCAGGCATGGGAATAGGATTAGGTATATTAGCAGGAACAGCAAGAGGTGTTATGGATACTATGTATGAACCACGACAAAGACAATATAGAAGGTATCCAGCAAGAGGTAGATATGCCACCCGAACACAAGGTATGGCGACTTATAGACGACCAAGAACATCTATAAAATATAAAACCAAAGCACCAAGGTTAAGTATTCCCGTAAAACCTTATAGAGCAAGAAATAGATATTGGTAATTTTTTAGTAAGATACCCCTCTCTCCCATTATACCCATAATTTTAAATACAAAGAAACAATATATAATATGGTTGGCGGTGCATTGAGAAATTATATACTATTTAATATTTAGTATATAATGAGGTGGACCATATGGGAGAAGAAATGGTACAAATTAATTTAGTTATACCAAAAAGTATGAAAACTTTTTTAGATAGTAATAGAGATATTAATAGAAGCGAGGAATTTAGAGAACATATCACTCAAAAATATTTAAACCCCAAACGACCAAGAGTTCCACCATTAATTTTATTTGTTGGAACTATAGGACCTATTTTTGGAATATTGTTAGTATTAATTGGAATTACACCAACACCAATGGAAACAACTATAAGAGCAATTTTACCTTTGTTAGGTGGATTACTTGCACTTGGAACAGCATTAACTCTTTATTTTGAGAAGAGAAGAGTTAGAAAGGAGATAAGTGAAGCACAATGAACGAAGATTATCCTGAATTGCCAAGGCGTCGGCATGATATGGATACTGACGCTTCTTTAACTGCTGTTCAATTTTTATTATCACCTTATCATGATATTCCACCAAGAGAAAGAAAGCAGTTTGAAAAGTTTTATATGATGTTTTCACATATCATGGCACTTGGTAATATACAGCGGTCAGACCTTCTTGGTTTAATGATATCATTTGAGGAAATATGTATGCTTTTAGAAATGGGACTTTATGATGAGGCAAGACAAATAATGGGTAAAGAATTGATGAAAATGCAAGCATCAAGAAGTATAAATGGTTTCCAGACATTATTTGGAAGAGGAATTGATAGGACAGAATCAATTCAAAAGGTTTTAATGAAGAAAAAGAAAAGAGGATTATTAGGTAGATTATCAAAAGATACATCAGGCGATTCAGGACATATGCTTGAAAGTGGATGGAGTGAGGTTAAATAATGTTATTTTTCTTTTTTTATATGATGATAATCTTTGGATTTATTATGGGAGGAATAGTAGGTCTAATGCCTTTACAAGAACAAATTTTTATTCCAGACTATTTTAGATTTATTATGTTTGGAGTAGGTTTTTGTCTTGTATTTGTTGGAGCATCACTTGTTCATGGTCGAGCAAGAAAAACAGGAGCAGAACATTTACTTGAATTTGGTAAACCAGGAAGCATCATTTGGTTTTATATTTATAAAGACGGAACAATCAAAATTACTCCTGCTATGCGTGAAGTAGAAGGACAATTATATAGTAAAGAATTAGATGCTCAAATTCAAGAGATGAAATCATATAGATTATTTGACCATTCAGTTAGATTTGTTCCAGAAGGAACAGGTCACGCTATTGACCTTGGAATGTGTTTATATGCTGCATTTTTAAAGACAAGACACGGCTTTGCCAATATAAGAGAAGCAAGAAGTGATGGTTTTATGGGTAAGAAAAAAGAAATAAAAGCAAAAGAATATATGGGACAAGGTGGTCATCTTGAGTAGATTAAGAGATAGATTTAAAGGAAGTAGAAATATGGATACAGCTGATATACCTTATTATCCTCCAGAACAACCACAACAATACGAGCAGTATCCATACCAAGAAGAATATTATCAACAAACAGAGCAACCACCACAACAACAATATGAAAGACAATCACAATTATCACCAAATGTGCAACCAGCGTCTGATAAATCACCTTTATCTATATTAGATGAAATAAAAAATCTTCCATCAAGAAAAGGAACACATCCAACTATTATTGGTGGAATACCAGTAGACCTTCATTCATTAGAAGATTATATAATTAGAATAAGTCCATATAATATTAAGACATTAATGAGATATCATAACGCCAGAACACTTGAAGAAATAAAAGGTTTTGGTAGACCTGGAATGAAGATGAATAGTAAATCACTTATTTTATTGATATTAGCAATTGGTATGGCAGTTCTTGGAATATTCTTTATATTCTTTATGCCAAAAATAATGGCTGGATTCCAAGGTGGAATGGGTGTATAAATGGGATGGATTATTCAATACTTGAAGGGGTGCTTTAATCAAGGAGCCCAACAAGCAGAAGATTTAAAAAAGAAACAAAAGGAGAAATTAAAGAAATTTAGAAAAAAGGAGTGAAATAAAAATGGTTTTACCATCTGAAGAAAGAGAAGTAATAGGAAGAACTTTAGAAGATAGATTAGCAGAAAAATTTGATATTTTACAATTAGCAAGAGAGCAAAGGAATGATGTAGCTTTTGAGGAAATAGCAAGAAGTGTTGAAGTTTTATTGAAAGTTATTCCTGATGCCTATAATATATTACAATATCAAAAGAATCAATTAGAAAAAGATTTAGATGAACAATTAGATGATATTGAAAGAAGGGCACAAAATGCACCAAATAAAATAAATGCTGATTCTATCAGAACTAATGAAAGTTTTCAAGCTAAATGGGATTTTAGAGAAGTGTATGAAGAAATAATAATTGAGTTATTACAACAATTTAAATTAGTACCTATACGTCATCCAGTATATGGTGGAATAGAACCAGTTGAAACAGAGTATATTCCAGAAGAAATAGAAGAGGAGGAAGAAATACCATCTCCTCCTGAAAAACCAAAAGAAGTTGAGAAACCAAAGGCTCCTAAATCAATACCAAAAGAAAATAAGCCTAAATTATCAATACCAAGTAATCCAAAAAAAGAAAAATTTGAGGTATAGTATGAATGGTTTCAAAACCGGAAATACAAGGTCAGAAAATAATTCAAAGAATATTAAGTAGAGATATGGACCATGGTGGAGTTCTTTGTCAAATAACTGGTTCACAAGGTTCAGGTAAAACATCTGTTCTTTTAGCATTAATGAATGAAGTTATAAGTGAACATCCTAATGAAAAAATATTTTTTAGAGAACAGCATAATGCACCACTCCAATGCTTTAAGATAGGAAGAAAGTTTATTCATTTTTTAGTAATGGAAGGTGTAGGTGCTGCATTTAGGGATAGAAATAATCATTTATCGCATGTTGATTTAGGACAAGTATATTTTAAATCAAAAGAAGTTATAGATTCTTTAGTTAAAAATAAAGAAACAAGTGAATATGAACCACAGTATAAATTAGTTCCTGATTTTGAAGATTTATGGAATAAAGCAGAAAGAGGTAAAATAAATGTTGTAGTTTTTGATTCTGATTATACCTGGATGGATTTTATGCACTGGTTAAGAGAAGTAGGAGAATGGGTTAATGTATTTGTTGATGAAATGGCTGATATATGTCCTGCTAATCCACGTGGAATGCTATATCAAAAAACAATCACTTTTGCAAGTGATATGGGTGCAGTTAGAAGATGTATGATGAATGTATTTTATAATACACAAACTGTAAGTGATATTGATTGGCGTGTTAGGAGAAAAGCTATGACACAAATATTTCTTCCAGGAGCAATTGCTGATAAAACTATGTCAAGGGTTACACAGTCAGCAATTGATGGATTAACGAAAAATCCAAAAGAAGGAAATGATTCTTGGCTATCAATGGATGGTGAGTTTGGAAGAACAAAATTTATTGATATTTATAAGCCAAATCCAAAATATCATATAGAAATTCATGTTCCACCAAAAGAGGATAAAAATGCCTAAAGAAAGAAAGCAAAGACAACAAAGAGCAACACATGCTGATACCAAAGATAATATAAGAGAACTTAAGCATTTCATTAGACATAAAATACTTGACAATACAGGTTTAGAAACTGATGATGAAGAAGATTACTTTATGGATATTTTTGAAGATTCAATACTATCACATGGCCATTTTAGATTTTTAATTAGAATACCACATTATGGAGTTATTGATTTTAGAAACCTTGGTAACTTTGTTGAGGAGTATGTTGATGCTTGTGCTTTGGCAAGACTTCAAAATAAAGGTAATAATAATAATATTTGTCTTATTGATTCTTCAGCAAAAAAGATACCAATTGAACATAAAATTGTTTGGACTGCTATTTTAAAAAGAATTAATAGAGTTAAGTCTTATATTCTTGAAGAAGCAATTCATATGAGTCCAGAAAGGGAAGTAAGGGAAAGACCAACCAGTTATATTTTCTCCTCAAAATCAAAAAAACCAAAAGACAAAGAAGAGTAGAGATTCAACTTTTTTTAGTGGTAGTATATAAACAAACTATTAAAAACACCAAAACCTTTATATACTAGAATGCCATATGTAATATTGTGATTGAAATGGCAGACAAGAAAAATGAATTGAAAGAGGCAGTTGAAATCTACTTTATTCAGGAGTGGTGCTAAATGATTAGTGTGGCAGCACTTTATTGGTTTGCAGAAGAAGTCCAAAAGATGTATGATAGTAAGGAGGCATAAAAAATGAAATCATATTGTCCTGATTGTAAAAAAGAATTGAAATATATTGAAGATGATGATTTAGAACGGGATGAAAATTATATTTGTAAACATTGTAAATCTAAATGGTTAATTGTTTATGTTGGAATGGAGGACTAAAAATGAATCAAGCACAAAGAGACCAACTTGAAAAGATAAAAGAAGAGATTGAGCAAATTCAATCTGAAGAGCAAGATAAATATGATAACGCTCCTGAAAATTTAATTGATTCAGAAAGGTATGAAACAATACAAGAAATAATTGATGAGCTTCAAGAGATAATTGATTCTCTTGATAATATTATTTACCGCTAAATAGGTGATTGAAAAATGGAAGAAAAAGAAAAAACATTGCAAGAAAAATTGAGCGAGTTAGTAAATGAACTCGAGAGGCAGAAGAAAGAGAAATATGATGTTGTTGTACCAAGCGACAACCT